>JGI24711J26586_10003223_pt1 | contig 10984 bp, 16 predicted proteins | sample BioPla3DNA1_FD_26586 | JGI IMG/M metagenome (IMG submission 26586)
TATCTTACTTTCACCCGGATCAAGCTCTCTCCAAGCACACTATCTCCTAATATCGAAGATATACGATCAATGACAAGCTCTTCGCCAATTTTAAATCCAAACCAGTCTCCAATCATTAAGTCTGTTATTTTCATCAGTCTTTTTTATAATAAGGTGTAACATATCCATCAACTCTGAGAGGTAATCCNTTCATCCAGGGGATCTCTCTGCTCATGATGTTTTGTATATTCTNTAGATGTTTATCTGCATTTTGCTGGGGTACTTCTATAACAATCTCATCATGTATTGTCATAACCATATCGGTGTACCCTTCAGTTTTAATATTTTGCAAAGACCAAGCAAGAGCATCACGAGCTACTGCTTGAACTATATTCTCTACAAGCTTACCGCCGTAGGTCTCCTGAGGGAACCACTGTTTAGTATTCTGATTAATACCATAATAAACAATAGACTCCATCCCCCATCTGTTTGCTCCGATAGATGGCGAAACGTAGCAAAGTTTCCGATGGGATGGAAGCTCTATTGTTAAAGTATCATTCTCGTATCTAAATATGAGGTCCCGGAGCTTAGATGTTTTCTTTGAAGTGACAGCGTGTTTAGCATTCTCTTCTACGTCAGACCAAAGTTTGACGATAGCAGGATTTGCTTTCCTCCATCTTTTAACTAAGCCCGGTTTCTCTGCGTCAGGTATACGTTCTTCACGATCCATCTGGGTGAGAGCATTTGGTCCTCCTTCATAACACAATGCAAGTTCAGAAGTCTTGCCCCTTTGTCTAAGTTCAGATCCTTTGGTAACTGACTCAATTGGCACGCCAAACATAAGAGCTGCTGTAGCTTCATATATCTTTCCGTGAGTCCTGAATACCTCAAGTCTCCATTCTTCTTGAGCTATCCACGATATAACCCTTGCCTCAATAGCAGAGAAATCAGCAACTGCAAACGTCTTGCCTGGAGGAGCAATAAAAGCTGTTCGTATAAGCTCAGAAAGAACATCTGGTATTGATGGCCAAAGCATTTGTGCTAGATCATAATCATTCTCAGCTACTACTCTTCGAGCAAGATCTAGATCTTTCATGTGATTCTGTGGTAGAGACTGAAGCTGTATTAGTTTGCTTGTCCATCTCCCTGTACGGTTTGCTCCGTATAACTGGAACATGCCTCGAGCACGAGAATCAAATCCCGCACAGTTCTCCATAGCTATATATTTCTTGATAGAATATTTACTTAACAACTGTCGTAAAGTAAGAGCTTCCTGAATAGCGCCATCAACTTCAGGCATAAGCTTTCTGATGGAGTCTTTGGTCAATTGTTTAACCTCCCTGCCAAGTTGCTCACTAAGCCATCCTTTCAGTTGACTGACGCTATTAGGATTCTCTAGACCTGTTATCTCCTGTAACCTTAAATAAGCTTCTGTAGAAGAGCGTTCATCAAAAGCAATAGCATTGCGTGCAAAAGGAAGGTCGATAAGCACGCCTCTATCATTCATTTCTTGGTCTAAGATATAATTCTTTTTCTCCCAATCTGGGATTGTTATGGATTGAAGTTTACGATAGATCTCTCGTTCAGATACAACGTCATTGATACAATACTGTTTAAAGTTCTCCCAGTCTTCAGGTTTGTCAGAGGGAGAAACACGAGTTCCTTTTCTATTCGGGTTGCAGAATAATCGGATAAGTGCTTTACCAATACTTAGCTTTCCCTTTTCTTCTAATCTCATGGCTTTAGATACTTGTTCCAGGGAAAGAGGGTAACCGCAATATGCAGACTTTACCATCACACACTCCCACTGGTCTATAGGAATATCTACACCGATACGTCTAAAACAAATACGCTCAAACTGAGCATTGAAAGCTAATTTCTTAGTATTAGGATCTCTCATCCCTTGCATGAATTCTTCGGGGTAACCATCGATCTCAGGGTCTATGATCTGTACTGGTTCATCCCCAAAAGCATACGCAAGCAATATGATCTCAAACTCAGGATGCTCTACATATTTATAGTTACCGCAAGTCTTAAGATCTACTGGCGAATAGGTCTCAATATCCAGAAATAACTCTCTCATATGCGCCTAAATAGTTCTCCCCGTTTATTATAGCAAAAGACATTAGAGTAAGCATAGGAACTAGTCCCACTTGCGGGGCATATGGGGCATTTACACACATAAAATGTTTTACCTGCATCATCAAAGATGCTTACTACGGTATAGGTCTTCCGATCTTTGCCTCTGAACTTCGACCCGATTTTTAATTCTTTTTCCATCTTGTTAATAAATAATTGTGAGCGAGCAGGCGGTCAAGCCCCCTCGCCCTGCGCAAAAGAGTTTAATCAAGGTCATCATCATCTCCAAAATCATCAGCAGCAGATGAAAATCCTCCACTGAGTCTTTCACCATCTTTAAGCTTCTGAAGATTGTTCAATCCGCAAGCAATTCCCCTAGAGCCATTAACATCGAAGGGGTAGAAGTTGAGAGAAGCACGACCATAGCAACCTGAATAGAACTCGTCTTTTGAGATGATCTCATTCAAGTTCTCATCAACAATGCCGGGCTTTGATGAAGACTTTGCACTCAGGAACATAGAATCTGCATAGCACTCATCGTCTCTTTCGAGATCCCCATCACGGAGGGGAGTGCGTAAGTTCTTAGGCATCTTATTGCCCCACTTAGTCTGCATACCTAATTCCTTAGCAGCATCGATAGCTGCTTCGATTTTCTTGAGAGTAGCTTTATCCCTTTTGGGGATGATGATCGAAATGTTGTACTTTTTGTCTGATGATCCCTCTGAAACTGCAGTGGGCTCAAACACATGGACGTAAGAGAATCTTACAAGTCCTGTTACTACTTTTGTTGGTGCTGTGTTAGCCATTTGTTTTGTTTTTAAAATTGTGATACAAATATAATTGAAATAAAATTCCTTTCACGTTAATAAGAGCTAAAAGACTAAAAGGGATTTTAGTTATCGCTGAAGTCCTTCTTTGCCTGTTCAACCCGTTTATACTCAGGTCTCGCATCAGTGTCAAGAACCAAAGTGGGATTGCCTTGTGGCGTTATAAAGAGGTCTTTCATAAGTATAGGAAATTCCTTCTTGCCTACGAGGCGTTCAATGTCTGATATACCTCGGAGAGAAGTCTTAATATAAGAGTCTTCGGGGTAACCTTCTTCTTTAAGCTTAGCTCGTACCTTATCTTCATCGACCCATTTTCTTCGGGATCTTCCCTCAACTAGTTTAAGACCCGGAAATTCCTGTCCATCAAGGGATTTATTCAAAAGATATTCTGATACTGAATTAAGCCAATCAAGAAGCATAGGAGTTTGCTTATAGATACCAACAAGCTGTTCATCTGAGAGAAGTTCTGGTTCCTTGAAGTTATGTTTAGTTACAGATAAGCTCTTCTGAGCAAGAGTAGCACACATAGCTTTGACAGCACAGAACTTACAATGGTCTCCAGCTTTATGTAAACCCTTTCCTTCGTATGCTTTCTGGGCTGTGGGCTTGACAACTTCTTCTGCCCATTTGTATAACTCGGGGATTGAAGTCTCCCATTCAGAATAATTATCAATCCTAGGTTGAACAATAACTAGACGGACAGTCTTAATATCATACATTATGTCGTAGTTGTGGAGAGCTCCGATACCATAAAGCTTAAGCTGTGGGTTCTCGCATGCTTCGACCTTAACGCCTTTGCCATATTTAAAGTCGACTACTGACATGACATCATCAGCTATAATAATAGCATCACCTGTGCCATATCCTTCCTCAACTACACGGGAGAAGTCAAGTCTAGATTCAATAAGTAGAACTGCATCCTTAGTCTTAGCTTGTGCTGCAGCAAACTCTTCNAGAACGAAGTTGGTATATTTCTCAACCTGTNCCTCCATCTCATCAGTATAAAGCTCATTAGCTCTGAGCTCGCTGAGAGACTTGTTATACTCTTTCTCTGTTATCTGCTTAATAGCATAGCGTAAAGAGAGATCAGCGAACTCATGAGCAAGAGTCCCCTCATCGGCATATCGGGATGAGGACTCTCCACAAAGTTCTTTGTATCTCTCTTCTAGCCTTGCACTTGGCGGGCAATTAAGCCACCGTTCCGCACGAGAAGCAGAGAGGAGAGCATGTTTTCTTTCCTTGTGTGNTGGGGCTGTCATTAACCTAAGCTATTAAGGAAGTCCACAAACTCAGTATATTTCTCCGGATCTAAGTTTGATACGTTCGGAGCACCAAGCTCACCAAGTTTAGCTTTGATCTCCTTACGATACTCAGAAACTTTCTCCTTCAACTTCTCACGTACCTCTTCGATAGTGTAAGTCTTGGCCTCATCAGCAGGTGCTTCAGGTTCAGGAGTAGAATCTTTCTTCTTTGGCTGTGGGGCCGGATCGGGAGTATCAGTCTGCCTCTTGTTATACTTTCTCTTTTCCTGCTTAGCTTCTTCGTTTTTTCCGATAGTGTTAAGCAACTCTGACAGAGCATTAACCTGCTCTTGTTTTGTCGAAGTCAATATAGAGCTCGACCTTCATGAACTTTTCTACGTTTTCCATTTTGTTTTTGTTTTAATTAAAATCTAAAAAGTCTTGTATAACTAATTTTACCATGTTTAATGCTGAATAAATCGATACGGATTCTTCTATCCGAAGGCTCTCAATTAAAGTCTCTTTGCCTTTGTCTACATAATGGATCTTGACCTCATGAGTTTGCTCGCTAAGAATAGCATTGAAGTTTGGTCCTTTAATCAGGATGAGATCCGATCCGGGTTCAGGCCTGTAATTATTAACAGATGCAAAACCAAATAACTCATTAGGAGTTACATTGGCTAAGCAAGCTAAAGTCTCAATCTGTGTTGCGCTAAGTTCTGTCTCACCCGAGAGAACTCGAGCAAATGCTCTCTGGGGAAATTGGACTTTAGGAAAGATCTTGGGAGCAATCTCTTTAGGATCTAGTCCATGTTTTTCTAAGATTTCTTTTACGTTCATAGGTTGTTTTTTAATTGTGGATACAAATGTAGGGGAAATAATTCACAAGGGAAAATAATTTCAAAAGATCTTTTGCTTGATCAGTAATTCTGGAAATAAGACGCGCGAAAATAAATATGGTTCACGTATGAAGGAACAATAAAAGCTTTGTTCTACCTATTGTTCCCATTATTGTGTGAGCATAACTCTTTGGTACACAAATCATTTAGCCCCTCCGGAGACAATAGAGACAATTTTCGCGCGAAAACTTTTGCTCTCGAGAGCACGCTCGCACGCATATACATTATGATTTAACCCCCTCCCATTTTAATGTTGTTATAGGTATTGTCTCTATTGTCTCCGGCGCTTGTAAATGATTGATATGAAATGGATTAAGTTCACACAATAATGGGAACAATAGTGGGAACAATAAATTTATTGTTCCTAGATCATCGCACGCGAGAAAGATATAACACTATGTTATATCTACGCGCAAAAGAAAAAGAAAGGTCCCCCTGCACGGGATTTCGGATGAAAACTCCCGGACCCGTTGTTCATGTTCGATGGCGTGGGCGGGCTCGACACACGTGCGTATACATACACGCGTGTGCACGATATGCGATACCCGAGCGATCGTTCTCGTAATGCGCATGAACATATACCTGGGTAAAAGAAATGATCTTCGTATGACCACTATATTTGACACGTGCCACACTTAAACCTATTCTCTAGTGGTATATGAAGGCCCGGGGATCTAATAATGTGATACAGGAGAAATCTAAGGTTTATTAACGATGCCGTTAGCACATTAAGAAATGCCCCATCTCTCGATGAGGCATCCCCAAGTCCTAAGGTGAGGACTTACTAACCTAATTAAAACTGTTTGGAAGAAAACTACACCCTGCGTAACAGGGTAGCTACTCATTGCGGGAGAAGAATCCAGCAATAAGTATGATTATGGCCGGCACGAGCATGAGTCCTAGCCCTATCTCTAAAGCATGAGCTGCTGCCAACCTTCCGAGAGCGTACCAGAGTACAGGGTATGAAAGCAAAATGCCCATACCAATAAGCCCAACATAGTAACATATAACGAATATAGTTGCTGCTGCCCCCAACCCTGACTCATCTGGTTTGTTCTTGGGTATTACTGTATTCTCGTCTAAATACTTAAGCCTATTGATCTTTCTTATAGTTGGGCAGATCATAACCAATGAACCGAGCAAAGCAATACCTGAGCCGACTTCTACATATCCCGCTCTTGCTATTGCTGCTCCGCTATATATCATTGCTGTGCTTATAATGATCCCATTCTTAAAGGACTTAGCCATTTTATTTCTCTCCTTCTCTTCCGCTATGATCTCTTCCTTATGAGTCTCGTAGTAGATTTTAGCTTTATATCTGCTATCCTTGTCTTTCTTCTCCCGCTCTTGCTTCTTCCTGTATTCAATTATTCGGCGTATATCAGCCTCAGTTACTTCAAGCTGGAAGTGGTGAGTGCATATGTGGTCAAGGATAACATAATCCTCAGGCGGAAGATCTTTAAGTGCTGGGAATCTGCGTATCCATTTCCAAGCTTGTGGCTCGTAGTCTCTGATGATAGCCACGACCTCTCTAGCATTAGTGAAGTTGTGGTCTATATACTTAGCAGGATCTACTCCATTAAGTATATTCTTCTTCTTTGGAGAGAGCATCCACTCCAAGTCCGGGAACAGGGTGAGCCATTGATGTAGGTAATTATTTTTCATATAGGGCAAATATATCGATTATGTTGTTAATAATAACGATGNTTAACATCTTATTTGATCNCGGCGAGTCAATTCTCTGATGCGATTTCTTAAATCGTAATCGATTTGTCCTACCTTGACCGCTGTCGGTCCGCTTACGTCGTACAAGTCGCTTGTACCTTTTCTTAATTCTAGTGGTTTCATTTCTGTTTTTGTTAAATTAGTTACACATGTGGCCTAATCCTTCTGCGAGTCCTAAGAGGAGCATGAATAATATCACTCCCGCTGAGGCTAGGATTATCTCTTTAATGGTGTAGGTCTCATCCAGGATAGTGACCTTCTTGTTTAATATATCTTTAATAGTCATAATCAAAGTTGCTTTAGTTTTCATAATGTTGGCCCCCTACGAGTTTAATTAATTCTGCCCTTAGTAATTCCGTATTATCATACGTATGTTCAAAGAGAAACCGTCCAGCGTTCGGAGTATATTTTGTAATTGTTACCGCCCCGCTATCCCATATAACAGCCTTGTGCGTATTGTATTTTTTGAAGGTGTTTGGACCAGTTTGTGTAAATCCACAACTGATCAATAAATTCATTGCGTTCATAATTTTTTTGATTGTTCGTACTTCACAATTAAACCCTATAATATTCGTCAGTTTTCAAGAACTGGCTCCAGTCGTTCCCAGTCCAGTTCTTCGCGCTTTCGAACTCTCCCCTGCTCATCTGGAGAGTTCGGTACTTTGCGCCATCTGTGCGCAAAGTAAAAGTCCTGCTCCTGTTGTTTGGAGTCACTTTAATAAGTGACCCCGTGATGGTTTTTAATTCTCTTGCTTTCATAATGCTTGCTTTTTTAGTGTTCATATAATGAAATTAAATTAGTGCCCGTAATAAGCGTTATACATTCTCTGTTCAGCCATAGCTTCGTTTGTGTAAGGTTCTTCCCAACTTGTACTCCTAACCTTACCACTATCCAAATAAGTGTATTCAGCCTTATCTGTGTACTTTTTCTTTTGGATAGTATATACATCACTGTACCCATTATCAATAACACATACCATTGAGCCACCCACTTGCCCAAGAACTTTCACATTCTCATAGTTTGTTTGTTCGTAACCCCACGGGTCAACTCTGTACACTTCAGGCTCATCAAAGAATTTAATATTATCAAAAAATTTCTTTACATTTATCACATCTTGAATGTGTTGCTCCCTATACTCTTTAGCTTGTTCATCTGAACAGTAATACTGTGCATTGTTTACTTTTTCCGTTTCACGCTGTAGAATTTCGGCAAAATCGCCACCATTTAGAAGTTCATTAAAAACCCTTGATTGATTGTTGTAAAATTTTGTTGCCATAATGCTAATTTTTTTATTTTTCTACTATTCTTCATAATGTTGATCCCCCTCTACGGGTTTAGTGAACTAATTAATTGCATCTGGATCTCCAGCTCTGTGTCGTCGTAACGGTCGCCCCGTCCGCGGCAAACTCGCCAGAAGACTCCGGAGTGCCTTTGCTGGAGTTTGAAAAGAAGCGCTTTGTCGCTCATGGCCTCATCGGATGTTGGGGTATCTCTCGTCATCTCCGAAGAAGGCCTGATCCCAAAGGTCCGGGAAGGTCTCGGCTGCGTAATCGCTCAACGCTTCTGATTTAAAGCAAATCCGGGAGCCGATACCCGCAGGCGCAAGCGAGGACGCGTAGTTGGAGTCCGCGAAAGCGAGCCAATCATACGCACTGTCGCCGAAGCGCATGCCCCTTATCCAGAACCAGGGATGCCATTTGGCCTGGCTGCAGTCATACCAATCGGGCTCCCATTCGGGCCCGTTCAGGGCTTTGGCTATCGTGGTGAGCTTGCGGCGGGCTATCTCGTCCGGGCGCAGGATCTTGGCCATCTCTTCCTCATTCATTGGCCGCTCGCCTACGAGGACGCATGCCTCCTCGTAGGTTTTTGGTAATTTGTTCTTTTCCATTGTTTTTGTTTATTTTTCTACTATTTTTCATAGCGCTCCCCTCTACGGGTTTAGTGAATAATGTTTATCCTATTAAGGAAAAAAGAGCTTGCTTAGACAAGCTCTTCAGGGTTCTCGTTGCCCTCCCCCTCCTGCGGCTGAGTTACCTCCAGCTCTTCAGGGTTCTCGTTGTTCTCTTCCTTCTGCGGCTGAGCTATTACCAGCTCTTCGGTAAGGAAGTTCAGATCAGCAGAATCATCGCCCTTACCATAAATAAGATTCGTGCGAGTGTATACGTCTCCGCTCTGTTGGAGTATCTCGATCCTGTACTGTATAAAGCCAGATCTCTTGTCCAGTCTTGCGGAGCGGATGATTCCGATTTCTTCCTTTCCTGTCTTGCGGCAGAGGAAGGTGACGAACCTTTTGTAATTCTCCCGAGCTTTTGCGAGTCTCTCCTGTAAGTATTCCTCGGGCATACATTTTTTATACACCCTTTCCGGAGTGGTCTCCTCTACGGGATCGGGGGTGATTGCTCCCCTCCGGAGGAGGATCTCCCTGATGGCCTCATGGGCTCCCTTCATCTTCTCAGCTTTTTCCATCATCTTGAAGAGCTGGTCTGTGCTGATTTTGTTTAGTTTAGGTTCGAAATACTTGAATTCTAGCGGGCCATATTCCTCGTAGAGTTTGGCCTTGAGTTTGGCCTCAGCTGAGCTGAGTGTAGTTTCCGTGACCGCGACGGGCTTCTTGAGATCTTTGAAGGTCTCCCCCTTTTTCGGGTCTGCTACCAAGGTCACATGTTTGTCACCTTGATACTTCACAATTGTTACTTTGTTCTCTTCCATANTCGTAATGTTTTTAATANAGTTAGTTTGTTAATTACATAGCTAAAATAATGTATTGTTTTTATATATGAAAATTTTTTCCGTTAACTAAAGTTAATCATTTGTTAAAGAATACCAGGGTTGCCCTTGAAGGCCTCCCCCTACGGGTTTAGTGAATAGTGTTCTGAACGAATTTTAACATACTCTTCAGCTTTCCGACGTTCATATTCCTTCAGAATATGTCCGGATTACCAGGGGTTGCCCTTAAAGGCCTCCCCCCTATGGAGAGATCTGAATAATGTTGATCCCCTCTATGGGTTTAGTGAATAATGTTTATACATCCGGATCTTTGTCCTCATCCTCTACCCTTTTCTCCTTTAACCTACCAACAGGTATTCCGACGTAGATATAATCATTATCGTGGTTTATGTACACGGGGGTATCATCATCATATTGCTCGAGTGCGGAGATTAATTTTCCGATTGTGACCGTGTTAGGTACCCGGGCAGTTGTATATCCTTCTCTGGATACTTCCAAAACTAACATAGATTTGTCCATAACTTGATTATTTAAATGTGAATAAAGCGAGCCAATCATACACACTGTCACCGAAGCACATGTCCCTTATACAAAACCAGGGATGCCATTTGGCCTGGCTGCAGTTACTTCGGTTCATTTTCGGTTACTTACCCAATAAGTTTTGCCACTTTCATATTTTATAAAGCCTCTAAAGCCAGCGTTTATGCCTTTATAAAATTCTTCCTTCGTTTCTTGAAAACAACCTTGTCCGTTTAACGATTCTAACCAGTATTCTTTCATGATTTTATGTTTTAAAATGTTTGTACTTAAGTATGTTGTTTGTTTTTATTTACACCATAAAAGTACTCAATCTTATTTATATATGAAAATTTTTTCCGTTAATTAGAATTAATCATTTGTTAGAGAACATCAGAGGTATTATTGAGTTCAGATAATAAAACAATCTGGATATGAAAATATTTTCCGCTAAGAATCATTTGCATAATGTTAATAATTATCGGTGGACTATTTGACCCTATAAACTAATGAATATTGATGGTTTCTAAGGGATCTTTGGGATTCTGTTAGCTTTCGTGAATTCTGTGGAAAATTTGAGCATTTTGAGGATTGTGCAAGTTTTTGTGAACTTTGTGGAAAACTTGAGCATTTTAAGGATTGTGCAAGATTTCACAAATTTTAACAGAAGTCTGTGAGTTTTGAGGGATTCGCAAGATTTCACAAATTTTAACAGAAGTCTGTGAGTTTTAAGGGATTCGCAAGATTTCACAAAAACTGAGGAAAAATGGCAAAAATATACGGTTTCGCATTTNCTAACGAATATTCGCGTATGCGGGACCTGTCCAATAAAGCTCAGAACTCGCAAGAAACCCTCAGTGCATAATTATGTGTATAAATACTGCATATTGCATAAATATACATTCATTAAATATTGCATAAATATGCGCACTTTCGTTAATGAGCAAAGGGACCCCGGGACCCATATCCCCCACTGGGGGGAGGGGGGGG
>JGI24711J26586_10003224_pt1 | contig 10982 bp, 7 predicted proteins | sample BioPla3DNA1_FD_26586 | JGI IMG/M metagenome (IMG submission 26586)
AGAAGATAAAGGGTACGAAGTATTCTGAGGAAGAGATTGAAGCCGCGTTGGATGAGTTTCCGTACTTCGGTAAGCACATCTAGATAGTCACATAAGTTGATCTAAAAGGCCAGGACTACACTTCCTGGCCTTTCCGCTTCTAGTTTGGTGCTCTTTTCAGGGCCACAAACAAGCTGTGGGACAGGAATCCTGCGCAGGTAGCAAAGGCTGCCCCTGTCTTCACCCTGCCCGTCTGGGCGTCAATGGTTTCGCAGGCGATGTCATTATCCAGCTCTGCTGCGAGCAGCTTCTCCATGGCCTGTTCCGCATTTCCCAAGAGCAGCTCATAACACAAACTCAGAACCCACGGGTAGGGAGCGTGCTCGCAGGCCGGGGCGCTGAAACGGCCCGTGGTGTAATCGGGGTTGTGGTTGGAGTGGATCCAAGCCACCGTGTTTCGATACACCGGGTCGTCTTGTGAACAGAAACCGTAATGGGCAAGTAGCTGCAGGCTGCCTGGCGGCTGATCCAAAAGCTGCACCTGGCCATCATCGTTTACGGCCCAGGCATACATGGGGCCCAAGGGCCCTTCCGTAATGCACACTGCTTGGATGCGCTCCTTCAGAGCCCCGCTTTTAAGGAGCAGCTGTTCAGCTCGGTGGGTCTGGCCCTGGTGCTCAAAAATCTGCGCGATCACTTCCCAGGCCTTGCAGACCAGGGCATTGTCATAGGTCAAGTAGGGATAATCCACCGGATCATCGGTGGGTGAGAGGAAAGTCTTATACAGCCCCAACTCTCCCCGCCAGGCCTCCAGCTTGCCTAAGCAATCCTCGCTGGCCTGCACCACTTTTTCGTCTACAAAGCCCCAATCTCCAGTTTCCTTCAGATANCCNTCTAGGGCAATGAACCAGGAGCAGAGTTCATCCAGCTCAAAACCTGGGTACAATTCGGTGCCGTCGATGTAGAGGGCATGATTGGCCAGGTTGCGCCAGTAGCGGGTGAGCCCCAGGGTTAAGTACTCCCTGGCAGCCTGCGGATCCAGGTGCAGAACGCCGGGGAAAGCCCAAAGATACGCGTCCCGCGCCCAGAAAGCGGCGCTCACGTAGTATCTGGGACTGCGTGTGGTCATCAAGACAGTATTCTCCGTGTCTATGCATTTGGCCCGGGCGAAGAAGTAGCTGTAAAAGCCGTTCAGATTGCAGAGGTAGCCAGTTCTGCCGCGACCTTCTTTGACGGGGCGCTTCTTCTGCAGCCAAGCTCTATGCCTGTTCAGAAGGCTTTCCCAGCCGTGCCGCTGCAGGTCCACAACGCAGGTGCTGGCACCGTCCGCTTCTCGATTTACCGCCGCGTAAAGGGCCAGCGGGTAGTCTGCACCGGGTTGGAGGGACACTGATTGGTGCAGGCTGAAGCGCAGCGGTTGGCCCGTCTGCTTGATTGTCTCTTCCTCGGTTTGGTTCCCTTGGATTTCCCACTGGCACTTGGCTAAAGGCTCAGAGAGCCCAACAGACCAGGCGGCCGCGGGTAGGCCTGTGCGGTGTTCAAAGGTTAAGGTGCGGGTCCACCTATTGTACCAGCCGACGTTATGCCCCAGCGACCTTCTGGTCCTGAAGGCGGTGAAGGCCGTGTTCTCCCAGCTGGCCTGCCAGCCCAAGGTAAAACTAAGGGGAGTTTGACCCGTGTTGGTGATGCGGAGGAGATAGACAAAACCCCGGAAACCATCGGGGCAGAAGATAGTGCCTTCCAGCCTGAAGTCCTCTCCCAACAGCTGGAAATGGGGAATCCAGTCATCTAGTCTGTCCCATTTCAGCTGGGAGAACCCCACTCTTTGACCCTGGACGCTCAGGAAGGGAGCGAGCAGGGGCTCATCTTGTCCCCGGAACTCCACCATGCCCTTATGGTGTTCGCTGATCACGTTAAAGCTCTCCACCTGGCCCCACTGATTCAGCTCCGGCAGGGCAATCCACTCGTTGCCCACGGGGAAGTAGAGCATCTCCTCTCTGATGGTTTCGGGAACCGTCAAGATCTTCGCTGTCACCCCGNCCACCCTTTCCCTCTNGTTTTGCCCCCAATCCACTGTNNAGGTCACAGGGGCAAGATCCCCTTCCATATGCACCTTGAAACTCCTTCCCAGCAGGTGCGGGTGACGAAGTCACGGTGTGTCAAGGAAGCTGAGTAGGACATTTGGTAGCAGGGGGTTTGGCTTCCCAAGGCGAAATAGTGTTTGTAGAAAATGCTCGATAAGTGAGGCTTGGTAGATGCTGCGTGAATTGACGCTGGAGAACTTCAAAGCATTTAGGCAGCGTGCAGTGATGCCCATGGCTCCCATCACATTAATTTTCGGGGAGAACAGCGCGGGTAAGAGCTCCATCCTGCAGTCGCTGGCCCTGCTGAAGCAATCGTGGGAGCAGCTCCCGACAGACCAGTTCCTGCTGTTTAAACCTCGCCATCCCATTGTGGATCTGGGCAGCTATGCGGAGGCGGTTTACGGACACGATGCGGAACTGCCCATGACTTTTGGCCTTGCCGTCTCCCAGGAACAGCAGGTTCATCGACTGGAGTTTGAATTCCGCCACGATCCGGAGACGACGAACGCCCGGTTGGTCGGGGCCGCCATTCCCCTCAATGATCAAGAATACCTAGCACGCTATACCTGGGTAGATGCGATTCCAGACGAGCGGCTGCGCAGTATGGATGCCGTGGTCTATGGTTTCGAAGGCATTGGCGCCGCCGGGGCCCTGCGGGGCAGTGCCCTCACCCAATCGGAGTTTCACTGGAAGAGGGCTTACGATTCCCTCAAACAGAGCCTGCCCCGGCTGAATACGGCCATTGAGAACGACTACGGCGATGACTTCGTGGGTGTGGGCTTTGACATCGAGACCGGCCAATTTGCTGGGGACATCCCCCGCATGCTGGAGTTTCTGCGCATGCCCAGGCCGATCCGGGAGGGTCGGTGCACTATCAAGGACTACATCGCTTGGATCACCTCGTGCTTCCTGGATTCTGTGATCGATTTGGCTGGGCTTTTTAGGCCCACCTTTGTCCTGGGCAGCCTGCCCATGGCCCAGTCTGCCAACCCCAACGAACTGCTCATAGGCGGCTGCGCAGCCCTGCGCAATCTGCTGGCCAGCCTAGTGCCCTTGGGCCCCGTGCGCTCTGGCCCCAGGCGGTGGTATGAGCAGTACAGCGTGTCCGTGAACCACGTGGGTTATGAGGGCAGTTACGCGCCCCAGCTGCTCCTTACCGCAGATGACGATCGGGAGCAGGTGAATTATTGGCTGGATAGGCTTGGCATCGGCTACGAGATCGCCCTGGAGCCCCTGACCCCAGACCTGTTCGCCGTCAAGCTCATTGATACCAGGAGCAGCGGCAAGATCGAAGTGAGCATGGCCAACGTGGGCTATGGGGTGAGCCAGGTGCTGCCCATCATTACGCAGAGCCTGATCTCCAAAGGGGCCTTGATCACCGTAGAGCAGCCGGAGCTGCATATTCATCCCAGGCTCCAGGCAGAGCTGGGCGATCTGTTTGCTGCAGGGATCAAACCTCCTTACAACAACCAGTTCATCATTGAAACCCACAGCGAGCATTTGATTCTAAGGCTGCAGCGTTTGGTGAGAACAGGCGTCTTAACTCCTGATCAAATCTCAGTGCTGTTCGTGCTGCGGGGCAAGGAGGACAGGGGTTCTGAAGTGGTTCGGCTGCGCCTAGATGAAGAAGGAGACTTCATAGACGAATGGCCAGGGGGCTTTTTCCCCGAGCGCCTCAATGAACTACTGTAGGAGACTGCCGCATGATTATTTCGCTCATCCTAGATCCTGCTGTCATGAATGAAGAGCATTTCGAAGGAATTCATGGCTATCGCTCCAGTGTACATGCTGTGTTTAAAGGGCTGAAGAAGAACGGAGTTCTGGTCGTTGATTCCCAGGGGATTCTCCAAAAGGAGCTGGCGGAATCCATCAAGGGTTTGCCGCCGAAGTACCGGTATCAACTGCTGGAATATTATACGCAGCTGCTGATGAACAAAAAGAAACGCATGATTCAGCTCAACGCCCAGGGTTCCAAGGGTGGGGTGCTGGGCATCATCTCCAGGCTCAGTGATCTCCATGCTGTGGATGCAGTGTGTGTCAGCCAGGGGGTTCTTGACGGCGGCGCGAGCGTTCCCGCCAACGCCCTGCCCATTGCCCAGTATGCAGACAGTGAAGTGGAACTGCTCAGAGACAGATTTTACTCCGAACTGCCACCCCTCAATCAGCTGTCCATGCGTGAGGTGCGGGATTGCTTTGAGCGGGCCGTGCGTTACTGTAAGTGGCTGCGCTTTTACGACAAGCAGATCGGCAAGGGGAATAACCTGGAGGGCTTTTTCAGGGGGATTGACTTCATCCTCACCATCTGGAAGAACAGCCACGTTGTGCCCAAAGAAAAGCCTGAGGTGCAGATCATTACTTCTACTTGCCACTACCTGCCTCGGGAATGTGAGGAACCCCTTGATGTCTGGGAGGAAAAGATTAGGGAGAACCAAAGCGCCATCAAACGTGTGCAGGAACGTCTCATTGAGCCCCTGCAGAGGAAGTACAGTGATTGGCAGATTGGGCTGCGGGTAAAGAACGTGCACCCAGATCTCTTTCACGCCCGTTATCTCCACGGGCAGTTCCTCATCCTCAACCTGGAACGGGGGTTTGACTTTATCAGGGGCAGGGACTATGAGGAGTGTGCTGTATGCACCCGTAAACGCAGCTGTGACAGCTGCCCGGTGGATGTGAGCTGTGCAGCAAGTCCCTTAACCATCAGAAGCGCCGATGCAGAACATCTAGCCAAGCTCTGGCAGCTGCCCGATTATCCTTTGGAGTAAAACGTGTAAAGAACCGCGAAAAAGGCGGTTCTTCCCTTGTCGGGACATTTTTGTATGGTATAATATCCGTGTGGCAGAAGACGAACTTTCCTTTACAGCAGGATAAGTTCGTTTTTTTGCCCGTTAGCGGACTTTGACAAGTGAACAGCTGTGCAGTTTTGCACCAGAAATCGAGGGGAGTGTTGATTATCAGCAATCACAAAAGCCGCGCTGTGGTGGAAGTTTCCCGATCCCAACCGGACAAGCCGGTTACTTGGGAAGAGATCCAAAGGGACATGAAGTCCCTGGTGGGAATGGAACCAGTCAAAGAACAGCTGCTGCAGATTGCTCGCACCCTTACCAACATCAAGGAACACCAAGAACGCCATGGTCTTAAGCTGCCCCCGCTGCACTTTCTAGTGGAAGGACCTACGGGAGGCGGTAAGAAGCGTGTTGCCAAGATTCTGGGTAAACTATTGCGCTACTATGGGCTGGCAGAGGGACCCCTACATGTGGTCACGCCGCAAAACATCGATGAGCTGCCGGAAGTGTCTTCCGCATCGCCCATCTACGTCCCGCTCCTTACCAGATTGATTCCCGACGAACGGCGCTCCAGCAAGCCCATGGCTTCCATGGCTGCCCTCTTGTGGTTCCATCTAGAACTAGTCGCAGATCAACAGAGCATCATCCTGGGCGTTGACCCCCGCCTAGGAGGGGAGTTCTTAGAGACGGTGGAGTTTGCCTCGGAGATTCAGCTGAAGGTAAGCATCCCCGCATATACCTGGGCAGATTACCTGGCCTATGCCCGAAGGCGCGCTGCTGCCAGCAGATTTAAGCTGAGCCAAGCCGCCGTTGAGCAGTTTCGACGCTGCTTGGCAGAAGAACAGCAGGCGCCGGATTTTCTGCATATGGTTACCGTGCAGAAACTGGTTGATCGGGCCATTATGAACTACTACATAGACCCCGGCCAAGATGCCCCCGCTGGCAGGCAGTACGCTGCCCTGCAGCCGCAGCACTTCAGGCCCCGCCAGCTGATCCAGGTGAAGCAGGAAATCCAGCGGCCCAAGGATGCCTTGGCGGAACTTAGTTCCCTAGTAGGCCTCAAGGAAGTGAAGGAGCGGGTGAGCCAGCTCATGGCCTTGGTCAACCTGGAGAAAAGGCGCCGGGAACAGGGACTGCCGGCTCAGCCCATCATGACCCACATGGCCTTCTCCGGTTCACCGGGTACCGGCAAGACCACCGTGGCCCGTCTGGTGGGACAAGCCCTGAAGGAACTAGGTGTACTGAACAAGGGGCACCTGGTGGAGGCGGCCCGGGAGGATCTGGTGGGCCAGTACGTGGGCCACACGGCGGCCAAGACCGCTGAAGTTGTGGAGAAGGCCTTGGGCGGAGTACTCTACATCGATGAATGTTACAGCCTCAACGGCGGCCACAACGTGGACTTCGGCAAAGAAGCGGTGGCCACCTTAGTCAAGAAGATGGAGGATGCCCGTGATAACCTCACCGTGATTTTCAGCGGTTACGGGCGGGAGATGGAAGAGTTTCTGCAGATGAACCCAGGCTTAAGATCCCGCATCCAGTTTCAGATCCATTTCCCTGACTACTCCGCCCAGGAGCTCATGGAGATTTTCCTCAAGCTCTGCCAAGATGAGGGCTATGAACTGGAGCCGGAAGCGGCTCGGGAGCTGGAAACCCTGCTCCAGGGCCTCCACGAGAACAAGCAGGATAATTTCGCCAACGGGCGCTTGGTGCGCTCCTTGTTTGAGCGGTCCAAGCTCGCCTTAGCGGCCAGAGTGTGGAAGAAGCCCGAGGCCACCTCTTTGAGTGTGCTCCTGCCGGAGGATATCAAAGGCTTGACCAGCTACGAGGACGTGGCCCGGGGGCTCAGGGCCCACAGGAAAATCGGCTTTCAGGCGGTGGGCGCTTAGCTCAGCCAAGCTAATCTCAAAAGACTGTCTTGAGGCGCATAAGTGCCTCCAGGCAGTCTTTTTGCATGTTCAGGGGAGTCCNGCAACAGATGGTTAACACTAAGTGGACGTTTTCTTCATCAAAAANAGTTGAAATAGTGATCTGGGTCACAGCGCCTTCCCGGGGTAGCAAAGGGTACAATGGCTTTGCAGAACGAATGGTGAAAGCTTTTTTGATGGGAAGGTGATCTTCTATGAAGGAAAACTTGTTCAGCCGCCCAGGGATGGCCAAGGCCTGGGCAGGTTTTAAGCCCGGTCGCTGGTCTGAAACCATCGACGTGCGGGATTTCATTCAGAGCAATTATACCCCCTATTACGGCGATGAGAGCTTCTTGGCAGGACCCACCGCCAGAACGGCCAGCCTCTGGAACCAGGCGAACGATCTGATTCAAGAAGAGGTGCGCAGCAAAACCATCAAGGTGGATTTGGAGCGCTTCAGCGGGATCGACAACTTCGCCCCGGGATACATTGACAGGGATAAGGAAGTTATTGTGGGCCTCCAGACCGATGAACCCATGAAGAGGATCATGAACCCCTACGGCGGTTTCCGTATGCTCAAAAACTCCTTGAACGCCTATGGGCTGGAAATGGATCCAGAGATGGAAGAGCGTTTTAATGAATACAGAAAGACCCACAACCAGGGTGTGTTTGATGCTTACACCACCGAGATGCGCGCTGTGCGCTCAGCGGGGCTGCTCACTGGCCTGCCGGATGCCTACGGCCGGGGCAGGATTATCGGCGATTACCGCCGGGTTGCCCTCTACGGTGTGGATTTCCTTAAAGAGATGCGCCTGAAGGATAAGGAGAACCTCAGGGGGCCGGCCTCGGAGGCCATCATCAGGCTGCGGGAGGAACTCACGGAGCAGATCCGGGCTTTGGATGCCATGAAATCCATGGCTGCCAAATACGGATACGACATCGGCCGTCCGGCTCAAACCGCCCAGGAAGCCGTGCAGTGGCTCTACTTCGCCTACCTGGCCGCGGTGAAGGAGAATAATGGCGCAGCCATGAGCCTAGGGCGGAACACCGCCTTTTTGGACATTTTCATTGAACGGGATCTGCAGTTGGGTCTCATAGACGAACAGGCAGCCCAGGAGCTCATCGATCAGTTGGTGATCAAGCTGCGCCTGGTCAGACACCTGCGCACCCCTGAGTACGATGAGCTGTTCGCAGGGGATCCAACCTGGGTTACGGAGGCCATTGGCGGTATGGGCGAGGACGGCAGGCCGTTGGTTACCAAAACCGCCTTCCGGTTCCTGCATACCCTCACCAACTTGGGCACTTCACCGGAACCCAACATGACCGTGCTGTGGGCCAAGGATCTACCCCGGCCGTTTAAGGAGTACTGCTCGTTCATGAGCATCAAGACCGCTTCCATCCAGTATGAGAGCGATGATTTGATGCGCCCCATCTATGGCGACGACTACGCCATTGCCTGCTGCGTTTCGGCCATGCGCGTCGGTCAGGACATGCAGTTCTTCGGCGCCAGGGCCAATCTGGCCAAGGCACTGCTTTACGCCATTAACGGTGGTTTTGACGAGATCAAGTGCGACAAGGAAACGGGTCAGCCAGTGCGGGTCTTAGACGGCATCGACCTGAACACCCAGGCAGTGCTGGACTACGACACGGTTCTGGACTCCTTCAAGCGGGTCATGGATCGGCTCGCGGAGATTTACGTGGACACCATGAACACCATTCACTACATGCACGATAAGTACGCCTACGAAGCGGGCCAGATGGCCCTCCATGACCCTGATGTCCACAGGTATATCGCCTTTGGCCTGGCGGGGCTCTCCATTGCAGCTGACTCCCTCTCCGCGATCAAGTATGCCAAGGTGAAACCAGTGCGCAACGAGTACGGCATCGCGGTGGACTTTGAGGTGGAAGGAAGCTTCCCCAGGTATGGCAATGACGACGATCGGGTGGATCAGATCGCCGTGGAAATCAACGAATACTTCATGGATGCCTTGAGAAAGCATCCCACCTACCGGGATGCGGAGCACACCCTCTCCCTTTTGACCATCACTTCCAACGTGGTCTACGGCAAGAAGACCGGAGCCACTCCAGATGGCCGCAAGAAGGGCGAGCCCTTTGCCCCCGGTGCCAACCCCATGAACGGGGCGGATAGGATGGGAGCCCTGGCTTCCCTTAACTCCGTGGCCAAACTGCCTTACAGGCAGGTGAACCAGGATGGCATCTCCAACACCTTCACCATTGTCCCCGGGGCGCTGGGGAAGAATATGGAGGAGCGCACCACTAACCTTACCAATATCCTCGACGGGTATTTCAACCGCGGCGCTTTCCATCTCAACGTGAACGTGCTGGACCGGGAGCTGCTGCTCGATGCCATGGAGCACCCGGAGAAGTACCCCAACCTCACCATCCGGGTATCTGGCTACGCGGTGCGCTTCAACCGGCTGAGAAGGGAACACCAGCTGGATGTGATCAACAGGACGTTCCATGAGGCTGTGTAAGGAGAATTCTGATGCGCGGCTACGTACACTCCATTGAAACCATGGGTTTGGTGGACGGCCCTGGGACCAGAACGGTCTTCTTTCTCCAGGGCTGTCCCCTGCGCTGCGCCTACTGCCACAACCCAGATACGCAAAAGAGGATCGGGGGGGAAGAACTAACCCCCCAGCGCATCCTGGAGATCGCCCAGCGCTACCAACCCTACTTCGGAGAAGAGGGCGGGGTAACCTTTTCCGGTGGCGAACCTCTGCTGCAGGGGGAATTCCTCTATGCCTGCTTGCAAATTCTTAAGCAGGAAGGTTACAATACTTGTGTAGACACCTCTGGCTTCGGCGACCCCAGGTATTACAGCAAGATCTTGCCCTTGGTAGACACACTGCTCCTCGATGTGAAAGCTTTCGATGCCGCCTCCTTCAAGGAGCTGACCACCATTGACGGCTTCCGGACCTACCTGGAGTTCCTGGAAGGCTTGGAGAAAAACGGCTTTCAAGGCCAGATCTGGGTTCGCCACGTCATGGTTCCAGGCTTCACAGACAGTGAAGAGTCCATGCGTAAATTCATCGAGCTGATCAAGCCCATCTGGGCCAGGGTGGACCGCATCGAAATCCTGCCCTACCACACTTCAGGGGTGAAGAAATACGAGCGGTTGGGCATACCCTACCGTTTGGAGGGAGTCAAGCCTATGGATAAGGGGAGAGCCAAGGAACTGGAGGTTTACGCCAACAAGATCTTCGCAGGAAGGTCTGCGGGAGCAGCGCCAGGAGCAGACCCAAAAGCAGCAGGAAGAGTTGGGCCGGCCCACGACAGCGGCCTCGGATCTGGGAAAATCGGCACTCCTTTCTGTGCTGCGGGGTTTGCCCCTCTTTAATGACCTCAATGAAGAAGATGTGGAAGATGTACTGCAGCAGGTGATCTTGGCCGACATCAAGGCCGGGGAGTATATCTTCAAAACGGGTGATCCGCCCGAGGCCATGTACCTGATCTACAAGGGTCAGATGAAGATTTTCATCAACACCATGGATGGAGAGGAGCAGATCTTCTACATCTACCGCGACGGAGACTTTGTGGGCGGCCTGAACCTCTTGGTGGAAACGCCTTACCGCTACATCGGCCAGGCCCTGACCGACTGTAAGGTGGTGGTGATTCCGAAAACCGCCTTTGACAAGTATTTCTACCATTCACCGGTTGTGCTTAGAAGTGTGCTTGTGAAGAGCTTCGAGCGCATCCGCTGGGCGGAAGACTTGATCCAAAGGCTGGCCACCAGCAACGCCTCCATGAAGACCGCAGGGCTCCTGCTCAAGCTGGCCAAGCGGATCGGCGTTGAGACAGAAGAGGGCATTAAGCTTGAGCTTTCCATGAACCGGGAGGAGCTGGGCAACTACTCAGGTCTGCGCAGGGAGACCATTACCCGCAAGCTCGGGGAGTTTCGGGAGCTGGGTTATATCGAACTTGTGGGCAACAAAGTGATCATCATCAAAGACTTGGAAGCCCTGGAAAGTTATGTGCTCTAGTTACAAAAAAGCGGACAGTCCCCGCCTGGGGAACCTGTCCGCTTTTTCCTTTCCAGCCCTTAATTCTTCCACTCTTTCAGTGTGGCTGTCCAGGTTTCGTTTCCTTTGCCAAACTCCATAGTTGACGTTTCGCAGTAATAGTCACCGGCATCGAGCTTACCGTTATTGTTCACATCAACCCAGGCCATGAGCTGCCACGAACCGGTACTCAGGTTCATGGTGTAGCTG
>JGI24711J26586_10003227_pt1 | contig 10967 bp, 15 predicted proteins | sample BioPla3DNA1_FD_26586 | JGI IMG/M metagenome (IMG submission 26586)
TTGAGGATATTTTTCTTCTAAATCAAAAAGTTCTTTTTTGAGAGAATCAAGAGCTTCTGGAGATATTTCTTCTTTATCTTCGGTATGATAAAGATGACGATGATAATTAATCAACTCCCTTAATTTTTCAATCCTTTTTTGAATATTTTTTTCATTCATTAATAGCTAACTTCTATTCTTCTTTTTATCCCACTATATTCCCCTAAGGAATAAATTGTTGTGCCACTATCAAGACAAATTCCATTAAGAGGAGGATTAATCGTGACAGTATAGCCATAGTCATCTTCTCCAAGAGAGCCAGAGAAATTATCACAATTTGTTCCATCTTCTATGGTTTGAATATTATATAAGGCCTTCTCTATACCTGTATCAGCGGCATAAAAAGCAATGACACCATAACTTACATCAGCAACTATTTTTATTCCACCTATAATCACAGTAGACAATCCAAAAATAACCGCTAAAAGAACAGACATAATTATGATTACTAAATACAATGAAACACCTCTTTTTTTATTATTTATATTCATATATCTAATTGTCTTTTTGAAACCGTTGTCTGCACTGTCAATTCTGCAGAAGTTGATTTACTCATTTTTATTAATATTGTCACTCTTGGCTGATTAACTCCATCGTCCCCTATTGTGGCAAACTTTAAATTACTCACATTAAAAGCACTTGATGTTATTGGTATTGCATTGCCAAGCAAAGCACGGGACTCATCCAGAGAAACTCTCTCTTTAATTATATTGTTTTCTAAAAGAAATTCTCTACAAATATATTCGTTGTTTATAGGGTCATAGGAAATAAACCTTAAACTATTTTCTCCTATGCTATAATTTGATGGCAAACCATTACAATCACCTAATTCATCTTTTATCGCCATTCTAATTTTAGTAGCCATATAATCAAGTGCGTAAGTTGATTGCTCAACTAATTCTTGGTTTGCAAGAACCCTTTCTTGAGTCTTTATTGAAACAACAAAAGTATTAACTAAAAGTGTTGATATAATACCAAAAAGAGCTATTGACACAAGCATTTCTATTAATGTAAGACCTTTGTTATTTTTCATATTTCCCAATTATATATTTTTGTTTTAACTGTCATCGTCTTATCTTCCCAATAAATATCAGCTCTAATTTCCATTTCATCAGGCGCCGTTGGTGTAATAGTTATTCTCCTTTTATAATAAGTCCTTATATCATTAACTACTGGAGTATCAATATATTTATAATATCCAGAAGTATTTTCGATATAAAGAACTCTACCGTTTCCCTCCCATTGAGTCAGTGTCAAATCATCATAGTCTGCCTCACAACCAGAATAACAACTATCTAATCCATTGTCCCAATTATTGCCCTGTATCCTATTATTGTCCCTAATATTTTTAGCTATCTCTATTCCCTCTTGGGCAAGGTAAGCGGCAACAAAATTATCTCTCAATGTTTGTGATTGTTCTGAAAACTGTGAAATCATAGAAAAAGTTCCGATAACACCAATTGTTACAACAACCACAGCTATAAGCATTTCTATTAAAGAAAATCCTTTTTGATTAATCATAATCTTGTAATTTCAATTCTACCAGAATTATTTATTTTTACTACTCTCTTTTCACTTGCATTATCAACTAAATATAATGTAACTGAACCCTCTGTGTTAGTAAAATAATTTTCAATATATGTTATGGGGCCAGGAGGAAAAAAAGATATACTAAGATTGCCCAAAGAAATGTTATCTCTCTTTAGATTTTCTATCCCGACATCAGGAGAAAGATTGATTGTTTCTATAATCGAATCTCCAGTGTCATAGCGAGGATCATTATTATTGTTCTCATAAATTAAATAATTATTATCGCTAACACTAAAATATAGTCCGTAACCATTAGTATCAACTCCGCCCCCAATACCAGACAGTGCCTTTTGTTGCATCATTCTCATATCTTGAGCCATTTTTTGAGAAGTCCTATCTAATTCAAAGACCTTGCTACTAGAACCATAGTCAAAAAAAACAAGGGTAGATAAGATTGTTATCATAAAAATAACTACCAATAATTCTACAAGTGTAAATCCTTTATTATCCATTCTATTTTATTAATGATAAATACCACTGCACAATCTTGTCTCCCCAGAAAAGAGCAACAAATGTACCTGACAAAAGAAATGGTGCAAAAGGTATTTCTGATTTTAGATTTTTCTGATTAATTAACAATGATATAGTGCCTATTATAGCACCAAAAAAGAATCCTAAAAAGAGTCCCACTATTACATTAGGCCAACCAAGCAGTAATCCAATTAAAAATGCTAACTTAACATCTCCAAAGCCCATTGCAAGTCCTTTAGAAAAAAACCAGATTAAAAAGAAAAAGAGAGAAGCCCCTATCGCTGAAGCAAATGTTATTAAAATGTCTCCTGTTAAAAAGACCCATATAGCTGATAATATAATTCCTGAAAAAACAAATTTATCTGGAATAATATAATACTTTAAATCGTAAACAAAAATAACTATAAAGATAGCCATTATAGCTAACAAATAAATCATTTCTGATGTTAGCCCGACTTGTAAATAAACAAAAGAAAAAATGATGGCGGTAGATAATTCTACTAACGGATATTGAGAAGATATTTTATTGCCACAATAACGACACTTACCTCTGAGAATTAAATAACTTAACACGGGAATTAGATCCCATGGCTTAAGATCATGTTTACATTTAGGACAATATGATCTACCAACAATAAAACTTTCTCCTTTGTATGTTCTTAAAATAACACAGTTAAGGAAGCTTCCAACAATCAAACCTAAAACAAAAATAAAAATAATCATTAGTATTATTCTATCAAAAAAAACTACCTTAGAAAAGGTAGCATTTAATTACTGACATCTGTAATCATCACCACACCCCGAGGCAATATCAAAATATCCACTATAATCAATACACCAGAACTTTCCCATTGATAACTCTTTTGCAATACAATACTTTGAAACGCTCTCTGTATTGTCATTCATTTTGATACTAATCCTTCCGGGAATTCTATTCATCAAATTGGCACATAGGATATGTCCGTTGCCTACTCCTGCAAAATTACTATCCTTCAGTTCACAAAAATCAACATCAACTTTTTCTTCACTATAGTAGCCATACTTTTCCTTAAACTTCTCTGCTACAAAAGTTAACTGCAACATACTATCTTTAACTTTAACATCTTCAGAACTAAGAATTACTTCTTTTTCTTCTTTTGTAAACAAGAAAAAAACAACAACTAAAGCACTAATAATTAAAACTGCAATGAATATCTTAACTATTAATAATTTGTTGTTTTTCTCCATGTTTACTTATTGATTATTAAAGACAAACTGCATCTGTTGCTACTGGGTCACATTCACTATTTTTAACTGCACCGGTACTATCCATACATAAGTGATTACCGTCATTTAATTTAACGCTCATACAATAAGCTGACTTCTTATCATTCTTCTTAAAGGTTTCTCCATCTGGCAATTGAGATTCAATATCTTTAATAAGCGATACTGCTTCCGGTGATTCAGTATCAAAATCTTCATATGTCATAGGAGATTGACTAATCATGTAAAGCTCTACAACTGATCTTAGCTGATCCATTGATGATCTAATTCTAGCGTCTTTAGCACTACTTTGAGCACCAGACATTGAAATAACAATTGCTCCGGCTAATATACCAATAATGGCAATTACCACCAACAGCTCAATTAAAGTAAAACCTTTTTTATTCATAGTTTTTTTATTATTTACTATTTATTATAGTTCTGGTGTACACACAGCTGTATCAGTACAAGTTCCAGCCGCATTAAAACCCGTATCAGAAACACACCAATGTGTTGTGGAATCACTAATTAAATCTTTACTTACACACCATGCTGTTCCAGTTGTATCTACATACTTGACAGGATCATTTCCTCCCTGTGCATCAATATCAGCAAGCAAAGATTTAATTGCTTCATCTTCTTCCCACATTGTGGTCTTATAAACACCACCTCCTGTAGTATATCTATAAATTTCTGTTGCTGTCCTCATTTGACCTAAGCTTGATTTGATTCTAGCATCTTTAGCGCTTTCTTGAGCGCCAGACATTGAAACAACAACTGCTCCTGATAATATACCAATAATGGCAATTACCACTAACAGCTCAATTAAAGTAAAACCTTTTTTGTTCATAGTTTTTTTTATTTTTATTATTATTGTTTATTATTGAATACTTGTGCTTACTTGATAAATTGGAAGAAGAACAGCTGCTACTAGTAGTCCTACCATCAAAGCGAGACCTACTATCAACAACGGTTCAATTATACTTGAAAGGGAATTAATAAAAGTATCTGTCTCTCCCTTATAGAATCTTACTACATTTTCTAATGATGAGTCAAGTCTACCTGTCTTTTCTCCAACAGAAACCATTTGAACAAGCAACGGTGACATAATATCTGACCTTCTTGATAAAACAACGCTTATACTCTCTCCCTTAACAACATCTTTTTGTGCATCTAATATTGCATATTTGTAAACATTGTTCCCTATTAGATCAGCAACAACCTCTAATGCTTCATTAACTGTAATCCCCGCAGAAAGAAGGGTGGAAAAGTTTTCAGCAAAACGAGATTGATACAAGCTTTTAAAAAAGTTACCTAATATTGGTATTTTGAGTAAAAGTTTATCAAAAAAATCTTTACCTGTTTTTGATTTAGGAAACTGAACAAAAAATGTAATTATACCAGCCAAAAATATTAATGCTAAATACCAATAAGAAACAAAGAAGTCAGATATTGCCATGATGATTCTTGTAGCAATTGGCAATTCTTGACCTGCTTCTTCAAGAACCCCAACTAATCCTGGAATAACAAAAATCATAATAACTACAAAAATCAAAATAAAAACCAACAAAATAATTCCTGGATACATCATTGCTCCTGTAACTTTGGACTTTATTTCATATTCATTTTCTAAATGACTCGCTACTTTTTGTAAAATACTTGGTAAATTTCCTGATACTTCACCAGATCTAATCATATTGACATAGAAAACAGAAAATATTTTAGGATATTTGCCAAAGGCCTTTGATAACTGTGTTCCCTCTCTTACATCTTTTGCAATATTATATATTTTTTCTTTAAAGAAAGCATTTCTTGTTTGGTCTCCCAGCGCCTCCATCGCTTCTGCTGGCGGAACATTTGAATCAATCATAATTGATAATTGTCTAGAAAATACCGCTACTTCTTTCATAGAAACACCTTCAAAAAGAGTAATTTTTCTCTCCAAAGGGCTCTTGTCTTTTTCGTCAACTAATTGAACTATCTCTATGGGATAAAGATTTTCACTGCTTAGAAAACTTAAAACATCTTCTCTTGACCTAGAATCTATTATTCCTGATTTTTCAACTCCATTTATATCTTTTGCTTGATATTGAAATTTCATTAAATTATTCTCTTAAGTTCTTTTGGATTATTTGAAAATTTAATTGCATTTTCAATACTTATCTTGCCTTTTTTTACCGATTCTGCCAATGCCCTATTAAGAGAAACCATGCCCAATTCCGAAGAAGTGTCTATCGCTAAAGGTATTTCATATATTTTATTATCTCTAATTAAGTTTGAAATTGCTGCATTGTTAAAAAGTATTTCACAGACCGGAACAACTCCATCATTATTACTAGGAATTAATCTTTGAGAAATTACACCCACAAGAGAACCTGCTAATTGAGCTCTAATCTGAGCTTGTTGGGCCCCTTCAAAGCTATCTACTATTCTGTGAATTGTCTGAGCTGCTGAATTTGTATGCAATGTTGCAAAAACAAGATGACCTGTTTCGGCAGAAGTAACTGCTGCTGCTATTGTTTCAGGGTCTCTCATTTCACCAACCATAATAATATCTGGATCTTCTCTAAGAGACGATTTTAGAGCTCTTGAAAAAGACTTTGTATCAGAATGTAATTCTCTTTGGCTGACAATCGCTTTTTCTTTTTTGAAAACATATTCTACTGGATCCTCAATTGTAATTATATGACATGATTTACTTTTGTTAATTTCATCAATCATTGCCGCCAAGGTTGAACTCTTACCGTGATTTGATGGTCCAACAACTAAAACAAGTCCATGAGAATATTCGGCAAACTTTCTAATACCAATTGGCAAGTTTAATTCTTCAATTGTTTTTATCTTATCAGGAATTAATCTTAGAGAGGCACTAACTGTTCCCATCTGAAAAAATATATTTACTCTAAATCTTGCTCTTCCATCAAAACTGTATGAAAAATCAATTTCTTTTTGTTCAAGAAATTCTTCAATTTGACTCTCACTCATTAAAGCGAAACAAAGATTTTTTGAGTCCTCTGCACTTAATGGTTTTTCTCTATCAAAAAAAACAATGTTTCTGCTTACTCTCATAGCAGGACGATGTCCCTCTGAAAAGTGGAGGTCTGATGCGTTGTTTTTTATCGTTGCATCTAATAATTGATTTAAATATGCTTTATAGTCCATCTTAAATTTTTTGTTCTTCAGTAACTCTAAAGGCCTCTTCTACTGAAATTATTCCTTCTAATGCCTTAATTAATCCATCCTGTCTCATAGTTATCATTCCTTGTTTTTTTGTTTCTGCTGCGATATTAGCTGTTGAATAATCTTCAATAATTATTCTTTCTAATTCTGGTGTCATTTTAAGAACTTCGAAAACACCAACTCTTCCTTTTTCTCCTTTCATATTACATTTAGGACAACCCTTTGGCTTATAAACAAATATTTCTTTTGGTAGTTCGAAATATGACTTAATTTTCTCTGGTAAGTCATTTAATTGTCTAATAATTTCATTTTCAACTTCTTTCACTGGTCTTACCTTTTGTTTACAGTAAGGACAAAGTGTGTGAGCTAAACGTTGACCAACAGCAATATTAAGAGTTGCCGGTACAAGAAATGGCTTAACTTTCATATCTATCAACCTTGAAATAGAACCAATTGCATTGTTTGTATGTAACGTTGACAAAACTATATGACCAGTCAAGGCAGCATGAGTCGCTAAAGAAGCGGATTCCTCATCTCTAATTTCACCAACCATAATAATGTCTGGATCTTGTCTTACCACAGATCGAAGGCCTTGACTAAAGTCATAGCCAATTTCTGGTCTAACTTGTGATTGATTAACTCCAGGTATAAAATACTCTATTGGATCTTCAAGAGTTACCACATTTACATCTGGTTTATTCAATTCCCTAAGAATTGTATATAATGTTGTTGTTTTACCAGATCCAGTAGGACCAGTCGCTAGAATTAATCCAAATGGTTTCGATACTGACTCTTTTAATACCACTAGGTTGTATTTTGAAAGTCCAATCTCTTCATATGATTTTAAGTTTTCGGTGGGGTCAAGAACCCTAATCACCACTTTTTCACCTAATTTAGTAGGAAAAGTTGATACCCTAAAATCAATCGATTTATTATCTATTTTAGCTCCAAACCTACCATCTTGAGGAATTCTTGTTTCATCAATTCTCAAATTAGAAAGAATTTTAATTCTAGCAACAATTGGTGCGTGTGTATGTATGGGTAAAAATAATGAAGAAAAAAGGTTTCCGTCCATTCTAAAACGAACTCTCATTTGTTTTTCTTCTGGTTCAATATGAATATCAGAAGCTCCCCCATCAACAGCATGTCTCAAAATAACTGCCACCATTTTAATAATTGGTGCATCCTCTGAAAATTTATCTGCCTTAAGTTTATTTTCTTGAGCATCAAAATCAAATCTTTCATCACCAGCTCCTAATTCTTTTTCTAGATCGACTAAGGCCTTACCTACCTCTTCTTTAATATCTCTATATTTTTTCAAAAAACTCTTAAAAGAATTTTCATTAATGACATAGGTATTATATTTAATTTTGTTTTGTCTAGATAAAAAGTTTAAAACCTCCCTTGCCTTAATGTTATCTGGTTCAACAATTCCAACATCTAAAACATCTCCATTTAAAGCAAGAGGAATTATTTTATAAAATCTTGCCGAGTCCTCAGGAATCATAGACAAAACATCACTAGAAACTTCTAAAAGTTCAATCTTGTCAAAATAAGGGATATTATAAATCTCTGCTTTAATAGCATTAATATCCTCTTCATTGACTATTTTCTTTGCAAATAAAAAGGATTCTTCACTTCCCTGAAAATTAGCAAACTCTTTTTGAAGCTCCTGGGCTTGCTCTTTGGTTATTTTATTTTTTTCAACAAGTTTTTGTGTTAATACCATTTTTATTTTCTTAATTAGTTACTGGATCAAAAATAGGAGGATCTGGAATAAACCTAAGTCCTGTAAATTTTTCCGAATTTATAAAGTTTATTAATTCTTCTATTTTTTTTTGTTCTATCTCATAATTATTAATTTGATTTTCTACATTTAAATCATTATCGGTAAAAAAAGTTTTGAAAATGAAAAATCCAGCAAAAATTATAAATGCTATCAGTATCAAGGGTGCCATTTTTTCTAACGGACTTTTTTGTTTTGTTTGTTTTTCTTGTTCTATATTTATCATATTTTAATAAGAATAAAGATCTACTGATAAGTTAAAATCGAAGAAATCACTGGGCATATTTTCAGATCGTTTTGACATAGGAAGAATACTAACACTTTTTATAGTCACTATCCTTGCCTGATTTTCAAGAGAAGACAGCAAGCTTTTAAAAGAATTATAACTACCCGTCAAGGACATATTGAAAGTAGTTTTTTTAACTGGCCCCTCTAGATTGTCTTTGTATTTGTCTTGTGTTCTTGAAATTTCAATTGGATTAGAATTAGTTATATTAGAAACAATCATTCCATTTTCAGAGGCAATTACTCTCAAAAAGTGGTGGACCTTAGGAAAAAAGAACGGAGATGAAGTAAAATTTGATTCAATAATTTTCTTTTTATTGTCCCAACCAGCATCTTTTAATTTTTTGAAACTATTTTCAGTAAACAAATAATAATTATTGATTGATTCAATTTGCTTCTCAAGCGTTTTTATCTCGCCATTTTTCAAAGTAATTTTTTGATATTCAGGAAAAATTAAAAAATAAAAGACGCCAAAGACAAGAACTATTATTATACCTGAAACTAATAAATTAATTTGATTTTGTTCCATACTATCTCAATAAATTTGACTTAACTATTAAAACTAAATTGAAAGTTGTCTTTCCTGTTTCATCTATAATAATGTTTGACAACTCATAACTTTCTATTGCTTCTTGATTGTCAAAAATAGCTATTTGCTCCATCAAATTTCTATTAGTTGATGTTACCCCTGACATTGATGCTTTTCTAGAAGCTGATTCAAATCTTATATTAGAATATTCAATTTGAGGATGAGACCATTCTTGAAATGATTCCAAAAATTGAGATACTTTAGGACTATTTTCTAAAAGAACTCTGAAATCATTAATAAACATTTTAGCTATATTGAGCTCATTGATGTTTGCTTTTACTGCTGCTGTATTTAATGAAGCAACTTCTGCTGTTAATCTTTTAACTTCTGCTTCTTTTTGAGGCATAAAAACAAATGCGAGAATAAAATATATTATAAAAGAAACGATTAAAATCAAAACTAAAATTATCAAAAGATTATTTTTGCTTTTTGGTCTTTCTTTCTTTGTTTCTCCTATATCAATTGCCATATATTATTATAATAATTATATATTATTATTCAAAACTTCTCAATGCCCCACCCAAGGCAATCGCATAATTAGCATTAATTTCTTCCATTTTTTCTTCAAGTGATCTGTTATATATTATTTTGTTAAAAGGTTTTCCTATTTCAACACTAATATCGCCAAAAGAATCTCTAAAATAATCTAATAATCCTGGCACTAAAGATGTTCCCCCCGATAAAATGATCCTGTCGGTAACAATTCCCTCTCTACCATCAACTTCTTTTATTATCTTTCTAATCTTTGTTGTTATTTCTAAAAGTTTTGGCTCCAAGACATCTCTTAGAAGTAATCCGTCACTTTCCATTATTCCATATTTCCTTTTAGCTTTTTCTGCTTCATGGGAATTAACATTAAATCTTTCTACAATAATATTTGTCAAATCCTTTCCAGCAACATCAAAACTAAAACTCATCTTCATAAACCCATTATTTATAACACTAACATTTGTACTTTGATAACCCATCTCAACTAAGCACACATTGTTATCTTTTTCTTTAAACAATAATGATCTCTTTAAAGCCATTGCTTCTGCTTCTAATGAGTCTAATACAATTCCTGCTTTTTCAGCAATTTGTTTGTATTGACCTACAACAATTTTAGGAACTGCCATTACCAAAACCTCCTTTTTTGCATCTTTATCAGCTTTTTCTTTTTCTATTAATTGCCAATCCAAAACAACCTCAGATAAAGGTAGTGGAACATATTTTCTTGCTTCAAAACCAATAGCACTATCAATTTCTTTTTTTGACATCGGAGGCATCTCAAAAGAAGAATAGAATGTTGCAAAATCAGGCAAAGAAAATGTTGCTGTCTTTTTTTTAATCTCTGCTTCTGCAATCAAGATTCTTAACGCAGTTGATATATTATCTATATCTGGATTTAAACTGTTTTTATCAAAAGACCTAAAAAAATCTCGGCAAGCAAAATCTAAATCAAGTTTTGCATAGTTCTCTAAAACAACCCCATCTTTCTTCTGAGAAACTTCGACAATTTTTATACTCTTAGTTCCAATATCTATACCGAAATTATTTGGCCTTTTTTTGTTTCCAAAAATCATGTTAAAATAATTATATCATCTAATATCTTTTTGACAAGTATATGATACCACATTTTTTAAAGACAAAACAACTTCTTAATTTGTTTTTTCCAAAGCAATGTATAAGCTGTAAAAAAGAGGGATCTTTCTTGTGCGATGACTGCCTCTCTTTAATAGAAGTAAATCATTTTCAGTATTGTCTTTGTGAAAAATTAGAAAAAAAGAATAAATGTAATTGTTGCAA
>JGI24711J26586_10003231_pt1 | contig 10950 bp, 10 predicted proteins | sample BioPla3DNA1_FD_26586 | JGI IMG/M metagenome (IMG submission 26586)
CCGGTATTTTTCAGATTCACTCTGGAACCTGCCTCATCAATAACATCAATCGCTTTATCGGGCAGGAATCTGTCCTGAATATATCTTGACGACATTTTTACGGCATTTTCAATAACCTCATCTGAATAACGCACCTGATGAAAATCCTCATAATATTGTCTCAGTCCCTTGAGTATTTCAATACTCTCTTCTACCGTTGGCTCGTTAATCAGTACCGGCTGGAATCTTCTTTCCAGGGCCGAGTCTTTTTCAATATGCTTTCTATAATCCTCAAGGGTTGTAGCACCTATTATCTGCACATCGCCTCTTGCCAGTGCAGGCTTTAGAATATTGGCGGCATTCATTGCACCGCCTTCGGCTTCACCGGCACCCACAATATTGTGAACTTCATCAATTACCAGAATTACGTTTTTCTGCGCCTTCGCTTCGTCTATTATAGCCTTCATTCTGGCTTCAAATTGGCCCCTGAATTGTGTTCCGGCTACTATAGCGGCAAGATCAAGCAGATAAATCTCCTTATCCAGCAGCTTTGCAGGTACGTTGTGCTCTACTATACGTAAGGCTAAACCCTCTGCTATAGCTGTTTTACCGACGCCAGGTTCCCCCATCAGAACAGGGTTATTTTTTGTTCTGCGGTTAAGGATCTGCACTACCCGCTCTATTTCTTTTTCACGTCCTATAACGCGGTCGATTTGGCCTGACATGGCTTTCTCATTAAGGTTAGTTCCAAAGGTATTTAAATTTTTCCTCGGAGACCTGCCCTGTACCCTGGGCTCAGCATTCTTTGTCTGCTTTTGGGAAGGCTGTTCTTTATCTTCCCCGGCTGACGGGCCAAACTTTGCAAAAGCATTATTTATAAAACGCAGCATAGAATTAGTGTCATCATCCTCGGCAGGTATTTGTGAATCGCTATTCTCCGGGATACTCTGGATAAGTTCATCCATATTCATGGATCCAAAGACATCATTCATCTGATTGCTTAAATTCTCAATATCCTCCTGAGTCATACCTGACTGGTTAATTATTTGCTGTAAAGGAGCCAAACCCTGTTTCTGAGCACAACTCATACAAAGGCCCATAGGCTCGGCTTTTCCATCTATAATACGTGTAATGAACACGACCGCGACATTTTCTTTACAAACTGAACATTTCATCATTTATGCATCAACTCCTTCATTCGGCAGCAGAATAATCAGGCTTGGGTTGAAATATATCTTAAATATATTATATCACAGGACAAGTCCTTGAACAATAAGACAGTTTGTCCTTCCCTTACCTTTAACACATAAACACCAGCAGTTGACTTACATCAACATAATTTGTAAAAACAACCACATGATGCACCGCAGAAACAAAAACCCGGCTCAGCCGGGTAATAATAACTTATTAAAAGCTATATCCTTTTCATAACAGTAATGGCATTGCCCACACTGTTAAATTCCATACAATCACATAGCTCGTTTACTATAAACAATCCTCTTCCCGACTCATCCATATTGAGAGGATTACAATCAATTTCTTTGTTCAAAGAAAGTTCCTTTGTTTTGGATGCCTCAAAACCACAACCCTGATCCTTTACCGTTATCCTTAGAACCCTGCTGTTTTCATTCAGGCATATTTCCACACCGATAATTTTGCTTTTATCACATTCATTCCCGTGCTTAATAGAGTTTTGCATTAATTCGCACAGAATAACTTTAATATCAAAACATGTGTCTGAATCCAGAGAGAATCTTACCTGAAGCAAATCTAAAATATTTCTGACTTCATTACATGCTATATAAGCATCAGTCTCTATTTCTTTGCTATAAATTTTCGTGTACTGGCTGTAATCTGTGTGCATTTCTACTGATCCCTCCATAAGCACAAGCATATACAAATATAACTCATATTATTCCTGCTATAAAATATATACCCCGGTTTACTTCTTTAATATCATTCTGAATTTTTCCAGTGTCTTTTTTTCCAGGCGGGATATGTACATCTGCGAAACATGAAAATGATTGGCAATTTCTTTTTGAGTTTTGTTCTCAAAGAAGCGTAGTTTAATGAATTGCTTTTCTGTATCATCAAAATTATGCATAGCCTTTTCCAGAAAATCACGGTTGTTTATTTTTTCAAATGTATCGTCCTCTTCGCCTACTGTTTCGTGCAGCTCAAGATTGTCCTCATCAAATACTGACTGGTCAAATGACTGTATATTATAAACATTCCATGATTCTATAATTTCAAGTATTGTCTCTTCCTTCATATTAAGATATTCGGCTATTTCATCTACTCTTGGAGCTCTTTTGTTCTGCTGCATGAGATACTCTCTTGCCTGGTTAACCTTTTGATATACCTCATAAATACGTCTTGGTATGCGAATAACTGATGCCTTATCTCTAAAATAGCGTTTTATCTCACCAATAATTGTAGGTGTTGCAAAGCTGACAAATTTAACCTCCTCTGTGGTGTTAAATCTTTCGACAGCATTAATCAGAGCAACACACGCCACCTGATAGATATCGTCACAGTCTACTCCGCGATTGGTAAATTTCTTAGAAATGATATCAGCAAGATACATATACCTTGATACAATTTGGTTGCGAATCTCAACATCTCTATTTACGTAATACAATTCGAACATTTCTTTCTCGGACATTTCTTCAGTCCTTATAGCCTCTGCCTTCTTGCTCATTTCAAACAGCCTTTCCGAGCTTTTTAACCATGGTAATTGCGTTATCTCCTTGCTTTTCAATCTCTATTTCATCCATCAGAGAACTAATAATCGCTAATGCAAATCTATCGGTTTCGTTATCAAACAATCCGGTAATACTCTCATCCGAAATTTTAAATTTNATCGAGATTCCATCGTCGAGGCATTGGAAATCCACATTTACTCTCTCTGAACCTGATCTCTTTTCAATAAACTTGCCCAGTATCTCAGACAATGCTACTTTTATATCTTCAATAGTATCTATATCAAAACCCATTCTGCTGGCTATACCCGAAGCTGTCAGGCGGGCAATACTCACATATTCCGCTTTTAGAGGGATGAGCATTGATATGGTGTCCATAATATTCATTATTCAGACCTCCTCAATAATAAACGCCTTATCCAGACCGGTGATCCGAAATAGTTTGCGTACCGTATTTCTGGGGTTTCTTATTGTTATATTACGGTCTTTTTCTCTGACACGCTTTAATGCGCCAACTAAAATCCCCAGTCCCATACTGTCTATGTAAGTCAAATCTCTGCAGTCCAGGATTATATTTTGTTGTACATCGTTAATGGACTTATAGAGACTTTCTTTAAAATCGGGCGCCGAATAGATGTCAATTTCACCTTTTACCGAAATGATAACACTTTGTCCTTCATTGCTTTCAGTACTTAGTTCAAACATTTTTTACACCTCCAACAGCTCTGGTCTATATCATTCTAATAATTTATTAACAAAAATTATTGTATTGTTTAAGTTTTCACCTGAATACCCGAATGCTAAAATCATACGCTCTCCGGTAACTCCTGCGTCTCTCAGCAATCGGTTATTACTTATATCGATACCGTAAAGTTCCTTTTTGTCTTCATGTTCCCCGTCTGATTCGGCAGCCACAAAAAGATCCTCATTAAGCTTAATATCAATACCAATACTATTTATGTCCCCAAGTACCTCTTCTACAGGCTTGAAAGCTCCTTGCTTTGCAAGCTGCATAAATTTATCCTCGTCCAGGATAAAGATATCATTATTCCCTGCCAACAGTTCAACCATGAATTTTGCCTGCATTCCCATTTCAATCTGGGAGTTACCTCCATCCGCAAGATATACATTTTGAACCTGAGCATCAATTGACCCGCCGGTCATTAATGATATCTCCTCTTCGATTATCTGAGAATCACTTATATAGAGATTCCCGCCGATAATAATTTTCAAATTCGGTTCATCTCTGTTTGCCAGAGAATTTATGGTCAGGGCAATAACCAGCACAATCAAAATTATGGCAATCCCGTGCCATTTATAATAATATATAAAATTCCTGGCCTTTTCTTCATCAACTTTAAGAAGCTTAAACACAGGATTGGGATTCTTCTTTCGGCGTTCCTTTTTCTTTTCTTCTTCCGCATCTTTATAAACCTTTCCGCTCAAGGTCTTATACGCCTTTTCCACATCCTCGATGGTATATCCCCTGCTGTCCCGGCCACCCTGTTTAAACTTCTTGTATAAAACTAATACTCTTTTTTCAATTTCCTCCGAAGAAACATCCTCCTGTAATTCAAGAATCTCCAGAGCCAGCTTCCTGTCCATACTATAACCTTACTTATTCTTTATCTTTCGGTCTCATTGTGGGGAATAACAAAACATCTTTTATGGAAAAAGAGTCTGTCAATAGCATAATAAGCCGGTCAATACCAATTCCCAGACCACCTGTCGGAGGAAGTCCGTGTTCAAGTGCCAACAGATAATCCTCATCCATCATGTTGGCTTCTTCATCTCCGGCTTCTCTTTTTTTCACCTGTTCTAAAAAGCGTTCCCTTTGGTCAATAGGATCATTTAATTCCGAATAAGCATTCCCGAACTCACGTCCGGTAATAAATAATTCAAATCGCTCTGTTAATTCAGGCTTGTCAGGCTTGCGCTTGGTGAGAGGAGAAACCTCTACGGGATAGTCCATAATAAATGTAGGCTGAATCAAATTTGGCTCAGCAAATTCTTCAAACATCATACTCAACAGTTCGCCTCTGACAGGATTGCCTTCCAGATCCATACCTTTTTCTTTAGCTGCATTTCTCGCCTCATCATCGGTTTTTATCTTATCAAAATCCACACCGGCATATTTTAATACTGCCTTAGTCATAGTAAGCCTTGTCCATGGAGGTGTCAGATCAATCTCCTGACCCTGGTACTCGATCTTCATTGTACCCAGGACCTCTTGAGCTACAGTAGATATCAAGCTCTCTGCCAATTCCATCATTCCATGGTAATCGGTGTAGGCCTGATAAACCTCCATCATTGAGAACTCGGGATTATGTTTTATCGACATTCCCTCATTACGGAACATACGGCCCAACTCGTAAACTCTCTCCAAACCGCCTACAATCAGGCGTTTTAAATATAACTCAGGTGCTATTCTTAAATACATGTCTAAATCCAATGTGTTGTGATGGGTAATAAACGGGCGGGCAGCGGCTCCACCGGGAATTGTATTTAAAATCGGGGTATCCACCTCTAGAAAACCCCTGTTGTCCAAAAATCTTCTGATGGCCGCAATTATCTTGCTCCTTGCAATAAAAGTAGCTTTCACATCAGGGTTTACTATTAAATCAAGATATCTCTGGCGATAGCGGGCATCGGGATCCTTTAGCCCGTGGAATTTCTCGGGAAGAGGCCTCAGCGACTTGGACAAAAGGGTATAGGAGTCAACATGGATAGATATTTCGCCCATCCGGGTCTTGAAAACTTTTCCGGTGACACCTATTATATCGCCGATATCAAGCTTCTTAAAGTTTTCATATTGGTCCTCGCCTATGTCATTTATTCTTACATACAGTTGTATTCTGCCATCCCTGTCCTGAAGGTCACAGAAGCTTGATTTTCCCATACCGCGTTTGCTCATCAGCCTGCCGGCCAAAGAAACATTTTTATTTTCATGCCCTTCAAAGTCAGAAAGAATATCACTGGTTCTATGTGTCACATCATATTTAACAATATGAAACGGATCCTTTCCGGCCTTCTGAAGATCAGAAAGCTTGTTGCGTCTAACCTGTAATATTTCGTTTAAATCCTGTTGTTCGTTATTATTGTTTTCGATAATTTCAGACATTTTTACCTCCAAAACATTAAAAAGAAACAGTTTACATTATTATGTAAACTGTTGTGGTATCGAAACATAATTATACCCTAAATTAATAGGACAAACAAGAACTATTACTTATAGATCTCAAGCACTTTATACTTTATTTTACCTCCAGGAACTTCAACTTCGATCGTATCACCGGCTTTATGTCCTAAAAGAGCGCTGCCCACCGGGGACTCATTTGATATCCTGTTGGAAGCGGGATCAGCCTCAGTAGAGCCTACAATCTGGTAATCATAATCTTCTTTAGATTTAATGTCGCGGATTTTTACTTTGGCGCCTAAGCTTACAACTTCAGTGTCTACTTCCTCTTCGTCAATGATGGTTGCATTCTTAAGCATATTTTCCAGCTGTACGATACGAACTTCATTCTGTGCCTGTTCATTCTTCGCTTCATCGTATTCTGAGTTCTCGGAAATATCTCCAAAAGCAAGTGCTTGTTTTATTCTATCGGCGATCTCGTTTCTTTTTTCACCCTTTAAATATTCTAATTCTTCTTCCAATTTTCTAAGACCTTCATAGGTAAGAAGGACTTCTTTTTTACTCATTTTTTTCTCCCCTTTATAGTATTCCGTTGCCCCTGAAAAACTACAATACATTATTTTGCATTACGATTCATTATAGTGTACGGTTTTTGTGATGTCAAGAAATAAAAGAAAACCTCAAATCAAGCCGCTTGAACACTTCAGGTTCATTAATGTCCCACGCATTTGCACATGCTAAAATAATAAAACCTTCCAGTACATTTTTTTCCCATGTGGATAATAGCTGTTGTCCTAGCCTTCTTTTAATCTTGTCAGAAAAATCAATACCTATATTGAATACTTTTCGTGCTTTTGTATCGATTATTTTCATCGCACCAAAGTCTACAATTATGCCTTTGAAGTTCCGGGGCAGATTATCAAAGCTTTCATGGTCATAAGGAAACCTTATCCATATCGCTGTGCGATTAATAACACTGCAATCTGTTGTTATATGAACCGGTATTCCTGTTTCCAGGAAAGCTTTCTCTGCTTCAACAGGTTCGTTTACTCCCTCGGGTATTAGTATATTAACTGTTTTCACTTTTGTGATAAGTATTTCAATCGCATGCTCAAGATATTCAGATGACCCTGTGACAAGTATTTCCTTCTTGATTAATGCACCTACACCTTTGATTGCTTTTAAAACTTCATCAAACCGGTGTATTGCCAGTTCCTTTACTGCTCTGCTGAAAACGGACGTATCAACCTGATAAAAGCTGCTAATATCAGGATGTCCCAGAATTGGCCAAATGTTCAACTCCTCAATTATTCGATCAATCTTGGCCTTATATCTTTTTCTTAAGCTCTGAATACGCATTGTCCCGCTGTCATCACAACGGGAAAAAAGATCCCCCCAACCTCTATGGTTGCAGGTATGGCGTGGTGTCAATCTATGCTTTCGATGATTGGTAATATCATTAACCGGCAAAAGGCATACCATTAAGTTTAAATTTTCGGCTACCTCTATTGAGTATGTTTTATGCGTAACAGGCTTCCACCACTTTTTTTCAGCAGGCAGAAGAATTCCTATGTTCATTATCGCTCCCAAGTATTTAATTCCTGCTACATAATACTGAGTAATTGCGATAATGATAACAACTATTTATACAAATCTAGCAATGATGAACACTATAGTTTGGTGCTTCTTTTGTAATATATATATCATGAGGATGGCTTTCTTTAAGGCCTGCACTGGTTATTCTGATAAACTTCGCGTTATTCATTAGTTCATCAATATTTTTGGTTCCGCAATAGCCCATGGAATGCTTAAGCCCTTCCACCAGCTGGAATATTGTATCTGCTATAGGGCCTTTATATGGAACTCTTCCTTCTACACCTTCGGGAACCAGCTTTGTGGTTCCTTCCTGGAAATACCGGTCTTTACTTCCTTCGCTCATTGCTGCAAGCGATCCCATACCTCTATAGACCTTAAACCGTCTTCCCTGATAGATTTCTGATTCTCCTGGACTTTCTTCTGTACCGGCAAACAGGTTACCAATCATAACAGAATTAGCGCCTGCAGCAATAGCCTTGGGAATATCACCGCTGTATTTTATACCGCCGTCCCCTACGATGGGTATATTTAATTTTCTTGCCTCAATACTGCAGTCATTGATTGCTGTGATCTGGGGTACACCAATTCCTGCAACCACTCTTGTTGTACATATGGAACCGGGGCCTATTCCTACTTTAACAGCGTCTGCACCCGCTTCTGCCAATGCTCTCACTGCCCCGGCAGTTGCCACATTACCGGCAATAACCTGAACATCAGGATATTCACTTTTTATTTTAGCAACGGCATCGATTATGTTTCTGGAATGCCCATGAGCAGAATCCACTGTAATTACATCAACATTTGCATTTACAAGAGCATCCACTCTTGCCATCATATCGGAGGTAACTCCCACTGCGGCACCGACCAGAAGTCTTCCGTCTTTATCTTTTGCCGAATTAGGGTACTGTATAGCTTTTTCAATATCCTTTATGGTTATAAGACCTTTGAGATATCCTTTATCATCCACAAGAGGCAGTTTTTCTATTTTATGTCTGCGTAATATTTCCTTTGCTTCAGCCAGTGTTGTTCCTACGGGAGCAGTAACCAAATTTTCTTTGGTCATAACAGAACCGATTTTCTGGCTGTAGTCGGTCAGGAACCTTAAATCACGGTTAGTAAGAATTCCCACCAGAATCCCGTTTTCTGTAATGGGAACTCCTGAAATTCTGTATTTTGCCATTAACTCATTGGCATCAGCAATCAAATGGTCAGGAGACAGATAAAAAGGATCTACAATTACTCCATGCTCAGATCTCTTAACCCTGTCAACTTCCGTAGCTTGTTTTTCAATGGTCATATTCTTATGAATAATTCCTATACCGCCTTCGCGGGCAATGGCTATGGCAAGTCTTGATTCTGTAATAGTATCCATGGCTGAACTTATTAACGGTATGTTTAGCTTGATTTTGTTAGTCAGATATGTCGAAACATCTATGTCCTTTGGCAGCACTTCTGAATACTGTGGCACCAGCAGTACGTCATCAAATGTTAAACCAAGCCTTTCAAACTTTTCAACCATGTTTTATTCCTCCATATAATCAGTATTTTTTTATTTATTTCCTGTATACATTATACAAAATAGCAGCATTCCAAAAATTATTATACCTATTATACTTGATACATTTTCAAAAATCAATTTTAGATTTATATAAGATTTTTATGAGTGCCTTGCCTTTGTATTAAAATCATAATTATTTTTATTATAATCAGTTCTTTATTTTATATCTTTATCGTGATAAAATACTTTATGCTGGCTACTTTAAAAAACAGCATTTCTACCAGTTCATTATTACCAACTTTATTGCTTCTTTTTGATTTAATACGCACATTCCATAATAGAAAAACCATGTTGAGCGGTGATGTTATGAGTAATCAAAGATCAATTGTTGATGAACTCTTAGACGAATGCGATCGTCATACGAGCCAATATACGGGAAAAGAGATGGAATTTGCCAGGGAAGCTTTGGATTTATCCACAGTACTCCAATATGATATAGGTATATATGAAAGTCATTTTCGTATAGCCAGGTCATTAATGTCAAGAAGCAATAATGAAGAAGCTGTCAAACACCTTGATGTCTGCTATTCGATTGCCGAAAAGCTCCGGGATACTGTTCGCATTGCCCGTACTGCCAACTCTTTCGGCATTGCCTATTACAATCTTGGAGTGACATCAAAAAGCCTTGACTTTCTGCTCGAAGCACTGGAAATATCCAAGTCTAAGAATTATCCCGATATTGAATGCCGCGTTTATAATAACATCTGCAGTATTCTTACCGAATTGGGCGACCATGAAACGGCTCTTGAGTATTTATATTCGTTACTGAGTAAATCTGAGTCCAGCGAAGATGAAATCTTCCCCAAATGCATCATATACAGAAATCTGGCACATACCCTATTTATTATGAACAGGGTAGGTGAAGCTGAAACTTTTGCTAACATGGCTTTGGAGGAGTCCAGCAGAAAAGAAAACTTCCAGGTTCTATGCGAGAGCCATTACATAATGGGAGAAATACGTGCCAGTCAAAAAAAACTTAGTGAAGCCAGACAATACTTTTTAAAAGCGCTTACCCTTGCTAAAGAAATAAACAATAGTTACTACCTTGTACAAATCCGGGTAAACCTCAGTAAAATATATTGCGAAAATAATTCCCTGGATGAAGCTTTTCAAACTATAACAGAAGCATATAACTTTGCGATGAAGCTTGATTATCCGGCGCTGAAACGGAATGTATCCCTGACCCTGGCAGATATATGCAAGCGGACTGATAATAATAAAATGCTGATAGAGGCATTATCATCATTTAAAGATATAACACTTATGCTGGAAGAGGAGAATCTCCGTCGTCAGCAGGTTTATACTAAAGCCCAGCTTATGCTGTTCAATCTGAAAAAGGATAACGAACGACTTAGAGTTGAAATAGAGAGGGATCCTCTTACCGGGTGCCTGAGCCGCCGGACATTTCCCGATCGTATTGTACAATCCCTTTTAACATGCGGGAACAAGGGCGCCTTAGTTTTTCTGGATATTGATAATCTTAAGTCTATTAATGATTCTTACGGACATGATACAGGTGATGAACTGCTCAAAGCATTCTCTGCTGATCTGATTAAGGTTTTGCCTGAAAATGCTATAAAAATCAGGATTGCCGGAGATGAGTTCATTGTGTTTATCCCAAAGGCAGGTAAAAAAGAAGCAGTTAAACTCCTTGATAAATTGCTTGAAACCCTCGCTACACCCCGCATGATCGGTCAGATAATGCTGCCTGTACTTGTAAGCGCGGGGGTCGCACTATACCCTGATCATTCAACCGATATTTTCAGTCTTAAGAAAATGGCGGACGCTGCGATGTATTCGGCAAAGCAGGCCGGTCGCGGCGGCTATCGCATCTATAACGCATCGTAAGAATAGTGCGAACTAGTCTTTGTTTGTACGAACATAATTAAGCGGCGTGGCTGCTGCGATTTAAAGCGAAGCATGGATTGCGTAGCGAGCGCGACTAGAAACTGGATGTTGGAAATGGAGCGCTAAATCGC
>JGI24711J26586_10003232_pt1 | contig 10946 bp, 12 predicted proteins | sample BioPla3DNA1_FD_26586 | JGI IMG/M metagenome (IMG submission 26586)
AAAAAAAAGGCACCGTCTATATACTTATTAAATAATTACTAGGCTCGTGCCCCCAGTTCAAACAAAATGAACTGAAAATCTATATATAAAAGGAGGAACAAGATTCATTAATTTATTACTAGTAAATGTATACCCATATATTTATCATTTCAAAACATGTATTTAAGTTTTATGTCGTAAAAAAGTAAATTTTGGGCACAAATGAATACTCAATTGTGCCCAAAATTTATATTATTTTAGAATTCCGGCTCGATAAGCCCGTATCTTCCGTCATTACGTCTGTATACTACATTAACAGTTTCAGTATCAGCATTAATAAAGACAAAAAAGCTGTGGGAAAGAAGATTCATTTGCAGTATTGCCTCTTCTACATCCATCGGTTTTAATGGGAACCGTTTAGTTCTTACTATATCGTAGCTTTCATCCTCATCATCTATTTTTTCGTGAATGGTGAAGTTCTCAGNAACCATAGCATCCTGATGTATTTTTTTACCCAGCTTTGTTTTGTGCTTTCTAATCTGTCTTTCTAATTTTTCCACTACCATATCCATGGATGCATACATATCATTACTGCATTCTTCTGCACGAATTATTGTACCTCCGGAATATATTGCTGTTTCAAATGTGTATCTGTCTTTCTCGATCTTAAAGGTAATTACGGCTTCAGAATCCGGCTTAAAAAATCTGTCAAATTTGCCTATTTTCTTAATGGCTTTCTCCTGCATTGCTTTGGTAACGCCTGTCTGTTTACCTCTAATGGTGTACTTCATATGAACATCCCCTCTCATGCAAGTATCAATAATATATATTTCAATATTACCCAAAATAACCCGCTTTAAATCATTTAACTTATCCACTGAATTATCCCCATATTTTAAACACATGTGGATAACTATTATAGTATTCTTAAGATACATATACACCCTTATAAAGCACTGAAAGGCACAGGATAGCTAATTATCCTGTGCCTTTTTATTCAATATATATCTGCCTCCGGTAGCCAGGGACATTACTGTTTTTTTATAACCAATAATGCTNTACGTTATTACTGTTGCTGACTATAAGATTATTTTCTTATAAACATTTGTACAAAAACGTTGCCATATTTATTGCTTTTTGATATTCCAATACCGGTATAATTGTAATTGCTGTTCATAATGTTACTGCGGTGCCCTTCCGACTTCATCCAGGAGCTTACCGCACCTTCAACTGTTGAATTACCTGCAATATTTTCGGCCGCTGCTTTAAATGTGATTCCAAACTGTCTCATCATATCAAATGGTGAACCGTAAGTGGGTGAATAGTGTGAAAAATAGTTATTCTTAGTCATATCATCTGCTTTGATTCTGGCTACCTTCATCAGCTCAGGATCAGCAATAAGAGGGCTTAAATTGCTCTTGGCACGCTCAGCATTTATCAAATCCAGAAGTTTCTTTTCATCCTGGGAAAGCCCGGCACCCGGCTGCTCCGTCGAAGGTGTAGCTGCAGGTGTCGGCGATGCAGAAGCTGGTGGTTTTGAAGGTGCAGGTACATCTGTTTTGCTTGTGGATGTTTTATTTACCTCGGCAGAATTTTTCAGGTAGGCTCCGAATACGCAACCAACCTTACCGGTTTCAGGGTCGAATACGGCATACCAGTCTCCAATTTTAGCTAAAACATTAAGCCATTTATGCTTTGTGAACTTTCCGATGACTTCATGCTGGGTAGAAGGCCCGCTTCGCAAATTCAGCCTGTCTACTATTACCACACCATTAATGAAGTCAACTTTTTCAAAGGTCTGGACTGCACCGGCCTTAATAGGCCCGATACCCGGAAATACCATGAGGCCAATTGTCATAATCATTATCAGCGACATAGCCAATATTCTTTTTTTCATATTCTCCCTCCGTTATCTACAAAAGATTTCAAACATAGTATTCTCTGTTTTTCAGGAATTATTTTAGCTATGTACAGTATTATTCCATCCAAATACTTCTTTCAGGCGGCATAAAATCTGAGCGTCAGCTGAATAAAGCTACTCCAGAAGTTATTGTTGCCACTATATTTGAAAATAACACTGTCAGTATGCTAATTTTATAAATTTCTTTTTATGATTTACAAAAGTAACATACATGACCGTACAAAAAAAGGGGTTGTCTCAAAATACATAACATGTCACTCTGAGGCTAGAAAATGTCCGAAGAATCTTAAAGTTTTTGCAGTGACGCACAAATTAACTTAAGATCCTTCGCTTCGCTCAGGATGACTGCTATTTTGAGACAACCCCTAATATGAAATTTATTTTATTTAGTTATTAGCTTCAAAATCTCATCTTTTGTGAAATGATATTTTTTGTTGCAGAAATGGCATGTAAGCTCTGCTCCTTTTTCATCCTCAGCTATTTCAGAAAGATCTTTCTTACCGATACTCATCAGATTTCTTTTCATCCGATCTTCGGAGCAAGTGCATTTATAGCTTACCGGACATGTTTCCAGCATTTCCAAATCATCTTCGGGGAAAATGAGTCTTATAATATCTCCAGGAGTTTTCCCTTCATTAAGGAGGGTAGATACCGGTTTTAGACCTGAAATACCTCTCTCAACTGCAACAATAGCCTCTTCAGATGCATCAGGCAGAAGTTGAATAAAAAAGCCGCCGGAAGTAATAACCTTTTGGTCAGTCCCTATTAAGACACCCAGATTCATAACAGTTGGTGTCTGTTCGGAATATGCATAGTAATATGTCAGATCCTCTGCAATCTCTCCCGAAACCAGATCCACATATCCTATATACGGCTCTTTCATACCTAGATCCTTAATAACATTCAAATAGCCTGATCCTACAGCTTTCTTAATATCAAATTTCCCGGCATCGTTTAACGGTACATCAAAAAAAGGATTATGAACATATCCCCTTACTCCGGCTTTATAATCGGTAACTGCAACTATACCTCCTATTGGTCCGTCTCCCTTAATCTGTATGGTTATAGTCTGATTAACAGCTTTAAGAGTTTGACTCATCAGAGCTGCACCGGTCAAAACCCGTCCAAGCGCTACTGTGGGGGTAGGATTCATATTATGCAGTATGCGGGCCTTTTCAACTGTATTTGTCGTAGCAGCAGCATAAATTACTATTTGTCCATTATGTGCCATCGCTTTTGCTATATAGTCGTTCATAAATAATTCTCCTTTTTATTTACCGTCCTTAAAAATCATTTACTTTACTCAGTGTGGCAGATAAACAGCTGAATATATTAGTCATATTCGCAATCAATGCCTGTAGAATAGCTTAAATCAGGGAACAGATCATCTATATTGTCACCTTTAAAAATCCTTGTAAACAAAGTATTTATATGTATCGCCGCCGTATCGGCAGCATTCGAGAGTATATCATCCACCGAGGTCTGATTAGACTCACCCTCAACAAAAGGATTTATCCATGTTCTTTTTTTTCTGTTTGCCCAATCAATAGTATCATCACAAGAAACAGGATATGGAACTTTCGGGGGTTTTATTCCCCCTCCGGTATAGCTGTCCAGCCAGTTAATTATTGCCTTCTTCCACCCATGGGGATCATACAGCAAGTCGTGGCCGCGATAAAAGTCGCTCAATATCCTGTTGATTTCCCTTTGTTCAACATCTGTTTCATAAATTTCACGAAAAGCTTCTTTCAAAAAATTGTCTACACCCTTTGGCCACTTCTTTCCTATATCAACCAGTTTTCTGGTTCTTTCCTTATATGCAGGTATCCCTTTTATTTCTTTCCATAATATCACATCCAAAGCTATCTCCAGCTGCTGGTGTGTTACTGTTCTTGGAGTACCGTCCATTCCCCATATCCATTGACTTTCAGCCCAGGAAACATACGGATGCAGCATTCTGTCTAATGTAAAATGGCAAATAAATCCGGACATGTATACGGCCAGATTCATCCAGCTTTTATCGTATGAAACATCCTGAAGCTTTTCAAAGCCTCTTAATAAGAATGCTCCCGTTCTTTTATCGTGCATGGTACTGCCCAGGTTTTTTAACGGTCCTTTACCGGAATATGGAAAGCACTTATAGAAAAATAAGGGATCCGGCCCCTGTGCACCCAAATGATAAAGAGAGCGCTTTTTTGAAACGCCCTCAAAGATTCTGCGACTCTCTATTCTCTTAAGCACAGCCTCTGCCAGAATTATGTGGGTAAGAAAATCAGCCATTTTACTCCTCTCAAATTACCGTGATAAAAAATCATCCGGTTTTTTGTCTGATAATTTAAAATAGTAAATAAGCGCTTCAACAATCCTTTTTGATGCCTGACCGTCTCCGTATGGATTAACTGCCTTTGCCATTCTCTGATACTCATCACTATCATCTAAAAGACGGCGTGCTTCATTATATATTATCTTAGTGTCAGTGCCTAAAAGTTTAACCGTTCCTGCTCTTACAGCCTCCGGTCTCTCGGTTTCATTTCTTAAAACCAAAACGGGCTTGCCCAATGAAGGAGCTTCTTCCTGAAGTCCTCCTGAATCGGTCATTATTAATATAGATCTATTCATAAGATTATGCATGTCCTGAACGTTCAGAGGGTTTATCAAATGAATCCGCTCATGACCTCCGAGTATTCTGTCAGCTGTCTCCCTGACCACAGGATTCAAATGCACAGGATATATAATCGAAACATCGGATATATCATCGCAAAGCCTGCGAAGGGCAGTACATATATCATTCAGGGGCTGTCCTATATTCTCCCTCCTATGGGCTGTAACCAGGATAACCCTCTTCTTATCAAAGTCAAATGTCTTCAAAAACGGATCAGTAAATTCATAATACTCAGAAACAGTTGATGATAATGCATCTATAACAGTGTTACCCGTGACATATATGCTTTTTTCATCAACATTTTCCTTAAGCAGATTTTCCTTATTTGCAATGGTAGGTGCAAAATGGAGATCTGCAATTGCTCCTGTAAGCTTTCTGTTCATTTCTTCTGGATATGGAGAGTATTTGTCATAAGTTCTTAGCCCCGCCTCAACATGGCCTACCTTAATCCTGGCATAAAAAGCAGCAAGGGATGCAGCAAAAGTTGTGGTAGTGTCGCCGTGAACCAAAACCATATCAGGCTTTGCCTCCCGGAACACATCATAAAGCCCCTCAACTGCACGGGTGGTTATATCGGCCAGTGTTTGTCTGTCCTGCATTATATTTAAATCATAGTCAGGCTTTATCTTAAAAATATCCAGAACCTGATCCAGCATCTGCCGATGCTGGGCAGTGACGCAGACTTGTGAATCCAGAATATTGCTTCTTGTCAATTCTTTAACCAAAGGTGCCATTTTAATTGCTTCCGGCCGGGTCCCGAACACAGTCATGATTTTTAGTTTATTCACGTTTCATTTACTCCTTCCGGTTCATCTTTTATATCATCAGGGCCGGATGCCTTTTTAACTTCTGAACCATCTTCCTGTTTTTTGCCGGATGCAGCTTCAAGCTGAGCATCTGCAAGTTCTGTGTTTTTTACAGACTCCTTCTCCTCAATAACATTATATTCAGGCATCACAGAAATTTCTTTTAAATTTCTTGCGCCGCCTATTCCGAAAATAACAATTATTATTAAAAGAATTATAGAAGGTAATAGCCCTTTATCAACTAAAGCAATTGATACAAGCCCCAGTGCTCCACTCACAATATACAGGCTAATAACAGCCATACGATGGCTTAACCCCATATCCAGCAGTCTATGATGGAGATGCCCTCTATCGGCCTCTCCTATCGGCTTTCCGTGAAGTATTCTTCTAAATATAGCAAACATTGTGTCAATAATCGGAAGTCCCAGTACCAGTATGGGTATTGCCACGGCTAACGCTGTAACCGACTTCATGGTTCCTTCTATTGAGATTATGGCCAATATAAATCCCAAAAAAGTTGCTCCGGTATCGCCCATAAAAATTTTAGCCGGATTAAAATTATACGGTAAAAAACCTGCAATTGCACCAACCAGTGAAACAGAGATTATCGCTATATCGTCCTGTTTTCGAATGACTGATACAATATAAAGAGTAATAGCTGCAATGCCTGACACTCCTGCAGCTAAGCCATCCAATCCATCAATGAGGTTTATGGCATTTGTCATTCCCACTATCCATACTATGGAGATTGCAAATGCTAATATGTCTCCAAGCATATACATCATGCCTGGATGCAAGGCAACAGTTTCCTGAAACGGTTTTGATATAGTCGTAATCCTCGTTCCCGTAGCTACCACTATTATTGCGGCAATAAGCTGAACCGGAAACTTTACCCTTGCTCTGAGAGCTTTTATATCATCTACAATTCCGAGGATAATAATAATCAGCACACCAGCCAAAATCCCCATAGTTTTTGGCTTTATAAGAAACTCGGCAAATGACTTTATGTCCCTGGTGGCGAAACTATATATCATCGCCAGAACAAAGCCGGCAATAATTGCTAAGCCGCCCATTAAGGCCATAGGTTTCTTATGGATACGGCGACTATCATTCGGAATATTCACCGCACCTGAGTTTACCGCAATTTTCCGCGCGATGGGAGTAGCAAAAAAAGCTACAATCAGAGCCACGGCAAAGGCAACCAAATGATGAAATTCTATTGTTATCATGCTAACACCTCTGTTACTGCAAAAAAAGAGGGAGGATTAATAATACTCAGGCTCTTCATATTTTAATACACGAACCCCGGCCTCCTGCAGCAACTCCATTGCAAGCTCATCAGGATAATCTCCTCTGAAGATAATCTTTCTTATGCCTGCGTTAATACAGAGCTTTGCACATAGAACACAAGGCTGTGTTGTTACATACATGGTAGCATCCTTAATGCTGGTACCTGAGTATGCTGCCTGAGCTATAGCATTTTGTTCGGCGTGGGTAGCTCTGCAAATCTCATGGCGCTGGCCGGAAGGTATGTTTAACTTATTTCGGATACAACCAACTTCATCACAGTGTTTACATCCTACCGGGGCACCATTGTAACCCGAAGCCAGAATTCTTTTATCTTTTACAATAAGGGCTCCAACTTGCCTTCTTAAGCATGTTGAACGTGTTTTCACCAAATCAACAATGCTCATGAAATATTCATCCCATGCGGGCCTCATAAAATACCCCCTCTTGTTTAATCATAGTTTAGCCCGTTTAGCCTATTTTGTTCCAAACAGCCTGTCACCGGCATCACCGAGACCGGGTACTATATATCCTATGTCATTAAGCATTTCATCTACTGCTGCACAGTAAATGCCTACATCAGGATGCTCTTTGCTAAGCCTTTCAACACCCTCTTTGGAGGCAATAAGACAAACAAATTTTATACTTTTCCCGCCCCTGNCTTCNNATNNATTTTACAGCGTCGCAAGCCGACCCTGCGGTAGCAAGCATTGGATCAAGGATAACCACTTCACGCTCATTGATATCCGGTGGCAGCTTGCAATAATATTCAACAGGCTCCAGTGTCTCGTGGTCACGATAAAGTCCTATATGCCCAACTCTGGCCATAGGCACCAGTCTGAGCATTCCATCCACCATGCCCAGTCCCGCTCTCAAAATAGGAACAAAAGCCAGTTTTTTCCCGGATATAACCTTTGTTCTCGCAAGACCCATGGGGGTTTCGATTTCAACTTCTTTAAGTGGAATATCCCTGGTAACCTCGTAGCCCATCAGCATTGATATTTCTGATGCCAGTTCACGAAACTCTTTTGCGCTGGTGTTCTTATCACGCAGCAGCGATATTTTGTGTTGAATAAGTGGGTGGTCAAAGATAAAAACATTATTTTGCATACATATCCTCCCAGTAAAAAAATTATTTTAAATATTTATTCTCGATCTCGGTAATTCCATCAATGCGTCTTTGATGTCTTTCCTCCTTAGAAAAATCAGTCCCTAACCATGTGTCAACAATGGCATACGCAAGCTTTTCTGCAACAATAAAAGCCCCCAGGGCTAAAACATTTGTATCATTATGTTCTCTTGTCAGGCGGGCAGAAAGAAGATCTCCACACAGTGCCGCTCTTATACCCTTAACCTTATTGGCAGCTATAGAAATACCAATCCCGGTGGAACATATCACTATACCCTTTTCACATTCTCCCTTGCTTACTGCTAAAGCTGCTTTTAAAGCAAATGCCGGATAATCCACCGACTCGGTGCTATATGTTCCAAAGTCCTCAATTTCATAACCTTTTTCAATAAGATAAGCTTTTATTTTCTCTTTTAGAGCAAACCCTCCATGGTCGCTTCCTAATGCAATTTTCAATGCAGTTGCCTCCTTTAATTTTCTAAATAGATTTTATAGTAACGCAGCTTTGTTGTCAAAATTTTAAACGTCCATTTTAAAACTCTGCTCCAGGAGTCAAAACGAGCATAAAATGACGCATATAGAGCTATAAGGCAACCTTTATAATCTTTTAAGAACCTCTAAAAGAAGTTCTTCAATCTCATAGGCACAGCTCTTATATACATCATAATCTTGTCCGAATGGATCAATAACATCCAACTCCTCTTCTAATCCGGCAAATTCCTTTAATACATGAACCTTATCTGCCGCTTCGGGATAAATGTCAATAATCATATCTCTATGATGCCTTGTCATGGTAAGAATCAAATCTGCCCTTTCAACATCCGTCCCATCCAAAACCTTTGCTCTGTGATTTTTTAAATTAATATTAAATTCTTTTTTCATTACCTCAATTGCCTGATGGCTTGCCGGATCATTTTCAAAAGCATATACTCCCGCTGAGTATACTTCAAATTCTTCTTCCATACCCTTTTCCGTAATAATGTCTTTAAATATAGCCTCTGCCATAGGACTTCTACAGGTATTACCTGTACAAACAAAAATAATACGCTTCACCATATCAATTCCCCTCTTCTGCTTCTATAATTTCTCCGGAGGAAGCCTTTCTCAGCCTGTTCATTATAGCTCTGCCGATTCCTTTTTCCTCAAAGATTTCTGAATATATGATATCTGCTTTCTTTTCATCAAATGTTCTGAGAGAATCATACAACCGGGCCGCTATCTCATCTGCATGACTTACTGAACCTGCATTCACAATTATCTCTGCTTTGTATTTATGTGCATTTTCAAGACTTGATAAAACCCCGACTCTAAGTCCCCGTTGGCTATTTTCATTAGCAAGCTTATTAATCTTTTTCACAACCAACTCAGGTTCACCACTTACCAGGAACATTTTAGCCTTCGGGGAATAATGGCGATATTTCATGCCCGGTGACCGGGGCTTAATGTCACCCTTAATCTCCAGTACCGGATCTGTGCAGACTTTGCCCAAAACCTTTTCCAGCATCTCCGAAGTAATCCCGCCCGGTCTTAATATAATAGGAATATCGGTGGTAACATCCAGAACGGTTGACTCAACGCCTACCTGGCAGGAACCGCCATCAACAATATACTCTATACGCCCTATCAAATCTTCTATTACATGTTTAGATGCTGTAGGACTGGGACGACCTGAAATATTTGCACTTGGTGCAGCAACCGGAACATCCGCTTCTCTAATAAGCTTTTGAGCAATAGGACTATCAGGCATACGAACAGCCACTGTGTCCAGACCAGCCGTAATAATATCGGGAACCAGAGTAGACTTTTTAAAAACCATTGTCAAAGGCCCGGGCCAAAAAGCTTCAATAAGTAAGGCTGCAGCTTCTGGAATTTCTGCAACAAGTTCATTAAGCTTTGAAACTTCGGCAATGTGTACAATCAGAGGATTATCCGAAGGCCTGCCTTTTACTTCATATATTTTATTAACTGCATCCGTGTTTAGAGCATTAGCTCCAAGACCATAAACTGTCTCTGTCGGGAAAGCTACCAGTTTTCCGTCTCTTAAAGCTTTTGCCGCATCTGAAAACGCTGCGTCGTCGGCTCCATTTATGATAATTGTATTCATTCAATAATTACCTCTGTTTTATTTGGTATTATATCATTTTTACACCATTTTTGCTGCAAAAAAAGAGGTCATCCCCTATTTATTAGGACCTCTTTTTTATATACATTACTATAACATTTTTTACAATCTTTTATTTTTCGCACCGTCATCACGACCACGGTCACGATATTGTATTCCTTTTTTGTTTTGCTTGGAGTCATCATCCCAGGATACATAAGCAGATTTTACACCTAATCCGCGCTCCCTTAGCTTTTTGGCATTCCCCTCTTTATAGCATTCACCACAAAAATAACCGCTGTTTACCGGTTTGCCGCATAATTCACAACGTATAAAGCCTTTATTGTCGCCGACAATCTCCAGACGGTCTTCCTTCAAATAACGCCTGATAGATTTTAGAGAAACTCCCAGGTGCTGCATTACCTCATTTGAGCTGGCCCCGGGATGTTTTGTAAGATACTCTTTAATTCTTCCGAACTCTTCCTCTTCGACAGGAAAACAAGCCGGACAGACCTCTTCAAATGCTACCTTTTCAAAAAATCTATGACATCTTGCGCATTCATAATTAGCCATTCTGTCTCCCCTTAATTACTTCTTGATGCCCTCCCGAAAGAACAACAATAGCTATTATTGTTATAAATGCTACTTTTTTTGATCAAAAAAAACTGACTGACCACTGTTTGGATTCGGGTAATAGGCTCCGGTCAAACGTTTATGTTCATTTGCGTTTTTAATCTGCCCCTTAGTAGCCTTCAACTCAGCTTTAACAAGTGCAGTATTATTATCATCTATTTCCTTGGTTTTTGCTATACATTGTGCAATACTGTCTACCACTTTTTTAAGTTCGGCTGTTCCGGGCAGGTTATACTGCGGAAGTTCTTCAAACGACTTTATTGAAAGTAATTCCTTGAGTCTTGATGAATAGACAACAAATTGCTCATCCAGTTTGTCCACAGCATCCATTCTTTTTTTGCGCTCTTTCAGAAGCTGATCCAATTCATCAAATCTCTGCCCTTTAATTACCTCATTTTGACTTTTGGTAAACAAAAGTATTTCGTCCA
>JGI24711J26586_10003236_pt1 | contig 10940 bp, 3 predicted proteins | sample BioPla3DNA1_FD_26586 | JGI IMG/M metagenome (IMG submission 26586)
TTTATTTTGAATTCAGCACTGTAATTAGTATGTTTGTTGTTAAGACTTAAACTGTTATTTCTTGCCTTAGAAACAATGGTTTTTACATATCTTTCTGAAAGNCCCCNTTTCCTAGAAGTATAAGCTGTTCCNTACCNTTTATGATCTTCAACAACTAGAAGTCTTTCTTCATAAGTTAATTTCATAACAAAACCCCATTATCAATCATGTGATCAATAATGGGGTTCATACTACTTATATGTGGGCATTTTTATTAGCAGAAATACAATTCTTTAAAACTCTATTCTCATTCATTTTTTTCATTTTCATTTTCTTTATAATCTACTTGGTAATAAGCCTTTTCTGTTTCTTATTGAATTTAAAATAGGCTTTAATCTAGATTATAGATATAAAATATACTAATATATAACAAACAAGATATAAAAAGTATTCTGTATAGAATAGTCTGCAAATTTAAAGGATCATTATGAGTAAGCTTACAATGAACGTAATCAATTCAAATGACTTGAGTTTACTTAGTGCCATTTGTTCAAACCTTATAACCCACAAAACAATTACTGCTAATTGTTCACCTTTTATTCAGGACAAGATACTTGTAATGAATAAGGGTATGCAAATTTATCTGCAGCAGGAGATTGCGTTAAACAATGGTATCTGTTCCGGCTCTGAGTTCTCTCAGATATGGGGCTTTATCTGGGATCTGCATAAATCAATTAATGGTGCAGATAAGCACAACCGTTTTTCCCACGAGCATATGACATGGTCAATTATGTCGTTGCAGGATATTTGGAATGATAAAACCGATCCTATCTTTTCGGCTTTAAATGAATACGTTGAGTCAGACGAGTTTAATAACACCACAGACAGAACTTATCAGCTATGCGGCGTGATAGCAGATACTTTTGACCAGTACCAGATGTATAGACCAGACTGGATCCTTGCCTGGGATGATATGGTGTTATCAGACTTTGATGCTGCAACTTTAAATGAGAAAGACGAGCTTGAATTAGCTCCTGGAAAGCTAAAGACCTTTGTGGATGAGACAGCTAAGGGAAATGAGTCTGTAAGATTCCTTTTATACTCAAATTTATGGCAGATAAAGCTATGGGTATTATTAAAAGGTAATTTAAGCGATGTTGAAAACTATAGTTCTGCCTCTTTATGGGATAGACCTACCGTTCTTAAAAATCTGATTAAAAAGATCTCCTCATTTAATGGAAAAATTCCAGATCCCTTAAGATTAAAACTTCCTCGTAAAGTATTTATCTTTGGTATTTCAGCCCTACCTTCTCAGGTGATTAATTTATTTGTGGCTTTAGGAGAAATCATTCCTGTATTCTTTATGCATTTAAATCCATGTAAGGAATACTGGGGGGATTTAAAGACAGGAAACAGAAACTGGCAGATTGAGAAAAAGAGGATCAGCAATTTCCTCATGACAAACTCTTTGAAGAACATGGGTATTGACGTTGCTAACCTTGAAGCAGTAAAAAAGAATCACTATAAAACAATCAAGAATGAAGCTCCAACAGAGGAGTATTTTGATAAATACTTTGACTGTTATGAGGATAATGAATTAGTAGAAGGAAATCCTCTTTTAATCTCTTTAGGTATTCAGGGCAGAGATACTTTAAATGAACTTTTATCTTATGAAGAAAAAGTAGATTTTACTCATGCTTTCTGTAGAAGTGTAGATGGAGAAGAAACTGATACTGTCCTTAATCATTTAAAGGACATGCTTCTTACTTTAAATTCTAAAAATGATGGCAAGGTTGTTATAAAACCTGGTGATAATTCATTACAAATCCATTCATGCCATACACCTCGCCGTGAACTTGAAGTACTAAGAGATGCGATTTTAAATTCAATTAAGACAGAGTATCGCAAAACAGGTGAAGCTATTTCTCCAAAAAATATTCTGGTGATGGTGCCTGATATTGAGTCATACGCTCCACAGATTGAAGCTGTCTTCGGTGCAGTTGAGAAAGACGATCCTAACTATTTGCCATATGCTATCTGCGATAAGAGTTCACAGTCTTCAAGTAAGGTTGCAGATGCAATTATCAAGCTTTTATCTATTGGCATAAGTCCTATCAATGCAAACCTAATTTTAGAGCTGTTATCAGTAGAGGCATTAGCCGCAAAATTTGAAATCAGTTCTACTGATTTGAGTGTAATCTCAAACTGGTTTAAGAATACAGCTGTTCATTGGGGCTTAGATGAGACCGATGTAAATAAGACTCTGCATACCGATGAAAATCAGCAGATTGATTTACCATGGACAGCGCAGGCAGGCATTGACAGATTATTAGATGGTTTCATGACCGGTACAGATTCTTTATATGGCGGTTATGACAACTTTGATACATCTGATTATGCTCTGTTAAATAAGCTTTATGCTTTTATTGATAAGCTAAAAGAAATTAAAACAGCTTTTGATCCTGAGCTGAATATTAAAACATCAGACTGGACAGCGAAGTTAAATGATCTAATCCTGCAGGGCTGCTTTATTCAGGATGATAAAACAAATGACGAATGCAACGCTGTTAGAAAGATTCTGGTGGATATGAGCGCAGCGGTTAACAACTTAAAGCATAACGACGATGAACTTGTAGAAATTCAGGGCTTCCGTTCTGATTTAAAGATTAAACTTCCAGCTTTTAGAGCAAAACTGATTCATGCTTTTGGAAATGAGCATGAAACATCTTTATATTTACGTGGCTGCATTAACTTCTGTTCTTTAATGCCAATGAGAGCAGTGCCATTTGAGCATATTTACGTTTTAGGATTAAACGATGGAGAATTCCCAAGAAAAGATACAACTCCAAGTTTTAATCTTATGAGAGTAAAAAATCTTACAAGACGAAATGACAGATCAAGAGTAATTGATGATCGCTATATATTCTTAGAAGCATTATTGTCAGCAAAGAAGAGTCTATATCTGTCCTATATCGGTCAGTCACCAATAGATAAGACACAGATGAACCCATCTGTGCTTATTACAGAGCTTAAAGATTATATATTTGACAGGTTTACACTGTCTTCAGATCATGAGTTAACCGAAGAGGAAAATGCAAAAGCTGTAGAGCAAAGACTCTTTAAGCAGGAGTATTTAAATTCCTATGATTTAAGAAACTACGAAGAAAAAACAACCGGTGATAATGTATTGCCTTCAGTAGTATCTTTTAATTCAGAGGCTTTCTGGAAAGCAGATGATGCTACTCTAGAAGAGCAGTTACCACTTGGTTTACAAAAAGATCTTCAGATTGAAATGGAGGATGAAGTCTATATATCTATTGAAGATATGTTAAAGACATTTAGGGATGCCTCTGCTAACTTCCTGAAGAAGAATTTCAATATTTCTCTAAGAGTTAATTACGACACTGAGGTAAGTGATACCGAGAGTTTTGAAATCAACAGTGCCTCAACTCTAAACAGTTTAGTTAAAGATCTTCTGGTGATTAAAAACGATGATCCGGTGAATTTTGATCCTGAAGCTCAGGTTGATCTCTTCATTGAAAAGCAATACCAGAAAGGTCAGATGCCATATGGTGTTTTCTTTGATAATGAAAAACAAAAGATTAAAGAAATGGTAAGCAAATTTTTAGGCACTATTGATTCCTTATCTTTATCTTCTTTTAGCAGCGATTTAGATCAGTATAAATATCTAACCACAGTTAATGTCAATGGCAAGGATGTAAAGGTAATTCTTTCAGGTAACATGCCTTTATTCTCTAATTTAATAATTGATACCTATAGAGACTCGAAGTTGTCTTTAGATACTTATCTTGAAGCTCTTTTAAGATCAATGTTAGGAATGTTCTGTACAAAAGGAAGTTTGCAGAATATAAAAATCATCGACAGAAACGCCTGTGTAACCGAATTTAACTTACCTCTAGGCGAATTTGATACAAATAAATGTAAGGAATTTCTAGATAAGTTAATTAGGATTTATCTGGAACTTTTAGTAACACCGATTCCATTAACAATAAGTCTTCGAAAAGGATTATTTGAAGAGTTTTCAAAGAAAACATCAACGGTTAAAAGTTTTGAAGAGTACGCTGTTACCGCAAGTGATATCTATGTAAAAGATGATGCTTCAAAATATCTATTTGAAGATGAGGATATCTTTGAAAATTCAGATAAAAAACTCTCAGAGAAACAGCGAGAACTGTTAAAGGAAATCTTTGATTTCATAAAAGATGAACTGATGCCTGTTATTAACACCAAAGGAGATGAATAATGAGTAATACCAAAGATACCATTCAAGCAATTCCATTGGATGTAAATAAATTTAACTTAAATTACTCATCTTTAATTGAGGCATCAGCAGGTACCGGAAAGACTTATACCATAAGCTATCTTGTGCTGCGATTACTGTTAGGCCAGAAGCAGATTTCAAATGAAAAGGTATTAGTTAACAACGGCGACCCTATTTCTATTGAAAACATTCTGGTTGTAACTTTCACAAATGCTGCCGCATCAGATTTAAGAGCGCGTATTTTAGAGCGTATTCATTTAACCAGAGTGGTTTTTGAAAAGCTTTCCAAGCAGGAAAATGGTGTTGATTTGTCTCAGATAGATGAAATTCAAAAAGATGAGAACCTAAAAAAACTGATTGAATGTTATATAAGTTCTCAGAATGACAAGTCAAAAGCCTGCGCTATGTATGCAAGACTTTTAAACAAGGCCGAACGTACCATTGATAATGCTCCGATAAGCACAATTCACTCATTCTGTAACAGGGCATTAAATCAGGTTTATTCTTTTGAGGCAGGAAAGCCATTTAATATTGAGCTTAGCGAGAACTGTCAGGAGCAAGAAGATCTTGCTCGCTATGAAATCTGGCGTGAAATCTTTTATAAGAACAAGTATGAAATCAGACTGAACACTTTAAAAGATCTGGCAGAGAATATCAGTATCGATAAAATAAAAGATGATGTTATTTCAAGCTTAAAGAAAGTACGTCTATTAAAGGAAAACAAAGGCTATTACGGTTATTCAATTTATGGCCTTGATAAAAAGAAAGACACTGTTGAGAATGAGCTCAAATATCTAGTATCAGAGTATGAAAAGTTTGACTCATTGACTCAGTTAATTTTACAGGATGATTCTGTCAGGATTGCAATAAAAGAAGTTCAAGAAATCACAGATAAATATGCTGTGATGGTCAGTGATACTGAAAGCGATTTATACGTCAATGACAAAACAGGTAAATATGCCAGCATAAAAAAGAATTTTATCTCTGTTGTAAAAGCTGTTGCGCTTTTAAAGCAGATGCCTTTAGATGAGTTTGATAAGAACCTGATAGGTGCTGTTGCAAATTCAGTCCTAATAAAAAGTCCTGACTGTAAAGAAAACCTAAGAGAAAGCCTGTTTGTTTCAAGATGTAAAACTCTAAGAAATATAGCTGATGTACTGCAGTTTGAACAAGCATTGCTATTTATTGCCTGCGCATACGGTAAAGTCAAAAAGGAGCAGTTAGAATTATTAAAATCTATAAAACTCTGTATTGGTATTCTGATAATTCAAAGATCAGATTATTTATGTACCAAAGCTAATCTTATTTCGAATGACGAGGTATTAAGACAGCTTGCTGTAGCTCTAAACTCTGAGAAAAAGCAGAGTGATCGTCTTGTAAACCTACTAAGAACTCAATATCAGGTAGCAATGATTGATGAGTTTCAGGATACCGATCCGGTTCAGTTTGAAATATTTAAAAAGTTATATTTAGATGTTAAAGATCTGCACAATGCTCCATCTGCAGTGTGCTATTTAATTGGTGATCCTAAACAGTCTATTTATGCTTTTAGAGGATCAGATATCAACTCTTACAACAAAGCTAAATCAAAGGTTAAATTTATATCCAAAACCTTTTTACCAGAAAGCTCAACCTATTACACATTAAATACCAATTACCGTTCAACTCAGAATGTAATTCAGGGAGCTAATGCTATTTTTGAAGAAAACGTGGACGGGTATTATTTAAAGCCTTTTGATTTTGACTATCAATTTAAAAAGAAAACAGAAAACAACTCAGAATCTGAAGATGGCAGCATAGATACAATAGGTCTTAGCAACATCAGTTTTAATGCGGTCGATTACCCTTCGCCTAAAAATGGTGAACCTGTAGGTTCTTGTCGTTTTTACTTTGATGATGAATATGACAAAGAATACTCAACTCCTATCAGTAACTATGTAAATAGTATTGATTTTGAAGGAAAAAAAGTAAATACTCGCCCTTTTAAAGAAGCAATTGCAAAAGCCCTGGCTTTAGATGTTTACAGATGTTTAACTCATGGTTATATCAATAAATCATCTGACAAATCAGGAAAGCGCAAAGTAAGACCAAATGACATTGCAATTCTTGTAAGTGACGCAACAGAGAATAAATGTATCCAGAATGCGTTAGCTGCATTAAACGTACAATCCGTATATTTCTCAGACAGAGCATCTGTTTTATGTAATGTGGTAAAAAGCGGTACGATTAAAACCATCACTCCTACTACAGAAGCTTTGTATGTAATTTATTTCATGGAAGCAATGTGTAATAACACCAATACTTCTGTGGTAAACCGACTATTAGGATCATCTCTTCTGCAGGATCATACAATCAACGCACTAGTTGGTCAGGATAACGATCAGGTAAATGTAGATGTCTTTGATAGAGAAGTATCCTTACTGATTGACTGTTATAAAAAATGGGAAAAATTCGGTTTTATCAGTGCTTTCAATTTATTCATTCAAAAGCATGAAGGCATAAAAAGCAGAATGAATAAAAAAGGCGGAGAGCGTGCATTATCAAATTACTTCCAGATTGCAGATTTACTGCAGTCTATAAATTCAAAAATCAAAGGCCCTCAGGCTCAATTATTGTGGTTTAAGAGTGAAGTTTATCAGACAGAAACTTCTAATTTCTCAGAGGATGAAACAAGAAAACATTTAGAGTCAGAGCAGGACCTTGTAAAGATTTATACCATTCATAAATCAAAAGGTCTGCAGTTCCCATTAGTCTTTTTGCCTTATTTATATAAGAGTCAGACTAATAGAGATAACAATGAAAACCTGACTTTCTATGATGCAACAAAAGGTGTTGAGCATGTATCTTTAGCTTTTAAATACGACTGCTCAAAAGAAAATTCTCCAGATAAGTTAGCAAAACTTGCTGCTGTTCAGGAGAAGGTAAGACTGTTATATGTTGCTGTAACCAGAGCTCAGTCAGCTAATTTCTACTATGTGAATAATATAGAAAAAGGTGGCAAAGCTTCTTCAGCTTTAAAGGGAATTATTGATAAGAATAACGACCTTGATTTTGGAACTTTAAAGGCATTTAGCGATCCATCTTTATTCAGGCAGATTAAATCCACAAATGATGAGGTTTATACAGCAAAGAACCTTCAGAATATAAATTTTATCAATTCAGAAAAAGCATTTTTTGATAAGACTGCAAGTGCTCTCCCTAAAGATCAATCCGGTACCTATACACTTAATGTACTTGATTCAGATTGTATCGACAGCAACTTTACAACTACCTCATATTCAGGTGTCACATCCGGTGCTCATAACCAGATGTTTGCAAATCAGTATGAAGAGGTTTATTCACAGGATGCTCCAAAAGATGAACCAACAGAGGAGCTAATCAACTTTACTTTCCCTAAAGGAAGTAATGCAGGTAACTTCCTGCATAAGCTCATGGAAAATCTGATGTCACGCTCTGATCTTGATAAGAGAAAAGACAGTGATCTTGAAAGATTCATTCTTGAAAACACAGAGTATGATTCTAATAATTTCCTCTCATATCTTAGTGATCCTGAAAAGATAAACAGCCTGAAATTATGGATTAGGGAAATTTTAAACGCAAACCTGGTTCCTGAGAGAGCAAATGGCGGCAAATCAAAACTAGTTGAGCTTAATGTTCTTGATTGCTCACGAGAGCTTGAGTATTTCCTTCCATGTATAGACTTTGATATGGATGTTTTCAACAGGATCTGCGCTTACCATTTTGAAGATATTAAACAGTCCTTAGGCTATGAGTACGATGTGGCTTTACCTGTACTTAAAGCTAAGAGCTTTAAAGGCTTTATGAAAGGAAGTCTTGATCTGGTTGCAAGATTCAATACCAAAGATGGTATGAAGTATTACTTGATTGACTATAAATCCAATTTCCTGGGTGGTCATTTTGAGGACTATTCACAGGAGAATATATTTAAATCAATCTTTGAATCCCGCTATGATGTGCAGATTTTATTTTACACATTAACTTTACATCGATTCCTGAAGAATAATATTCCAGATTACTCTTATGAAAAGGATTTTGGCGGAGTGATGTATTTGTATTTTAGAGGGTTAAAGGCTGATACTCCTTCAACCAGTTCAGGTGTTTTCTTTACCAAACCAAAAGAAAAAATTGTATTGATGCTAGACAGATTATTTAACGGTGAAGAAGTTACTTTTGAGGAAGGTGAATAATGAATCATGAAGAACTTCTAAGTAAAGAAGAATTAGTAAGAACATTCTTTGAGAGTTTCAACAATAGTGAAGTTGAAGAAATACTACGTATTGTAAAAGGCTATCCATTTGTTCGTCCTATTGCTATAGGAATGGCAAGCTACTGTCTTCGAAAATTTAAGGATAACTTTAGTAAAGAGCTTTTTTTCTGGCTTATTCTGATGAGTCTTAAATTAGATGAGGGCGATATTTGTCTGCGTCTTAATGAAGAATCAATTTTAGAGCTGATAAAGGAAAATGTATTTCCAAAAGGAATGACTGACGAGAGTATTTATACACTTGCAAAAAATACTGTAGTAGCTTTTATTGAAAATACTCTAAATACACCAATCAGTGCAGACAATACTTTAATTTCAAGTGATAAAGACAGGAAAACGCCGCTGATTGCATACAGGTTTGAAGATAAATCTCAGGCCAGAATATATCTGCGCAGTTTTTACTGTTATGAAAGCTCATTAGCTGATTTCATCAAGGAAAAAGCAAAAGATGAAAGTCTTGATGAGGAACACAAGAACTCATTAAAAAACAGTCTTAATATTCTGTTTGGTAGTGCTGACGGTAAAAAAGTTAATTACCAGAAGGTAGCTGCCGCTTTATCCTGTACTTCTCCTTTTACAGTAATTTGTGGAGGTCCTGGTACTGGTAAAACTACAACTGTTTTGAGAATTCTGTTGCTACTTCTTGCTAACTCAAATGATAGCAATATCAGAATAAAACTTGCAGCTCCTACAGGAAAAGCTGCAGGACGAATGGTTGAATCTATTGTAAGTCAGATAAAATCTTTTAATGAAGTTGCGCTAAAGCTCTTTAATCAGGATGAAGATCTGATGAATCAGCGTTTAAGTCAGATCCCTCATGAGTCTTCAACAGTGCATTCATTACTGAAGGTGCATCCTCATAATGAAATTCCTACCTACAATGAGGAAAACAAACTGCCATGTGACATTCTTGTTGTAGATGAAATTTCCATGATCTCCTTAGGTATGTTCTCAAAGTTAATCAGTGCAATTGACGATAATACCAGGGTTATTATGCTAGGAGATAAAGATCAGTTATGCTCTGTAGAGCCAGGCTCAGTGCTGTCAGATATTTGTAGTGTTTTATCAAATGAAAAGTCATTATCTGACGACAAATTAGCACTGTTATCTGATTTGACAGGTTATTCAAAAGACGAGATTAACGCCAAAAAAGATGGATTGAACATTGTAAGTGACAATGTTTTACTATTAGTTGATAGTTGGCGTTTCAGCTCTGAATCAAAGCTAGGAAAATTAGCAAATTTAGTAAATAACTCCATTGGAAAAGATCCGTCTTCTATTAAAGCTACCTTTGATGATTTAGTAACTGTAAATCAGGATGAAAATACCTTATTTGTTGATGATAAGAATACTGAAGTAACCTTAAATTACATTGATGACTCAAAGAAAAACCGTTTTGCATTAAAAGCTCTTTCCTCAAAGATAGCCAAAACCATGGTAGATTTTTACAGCCCAGAAAACATGTACCTAGGTTACTTAAAGGCAAATAATTTTGTAATCAGAGAAACAGAGAAAATGAGTAAAACTGTATTTTCATTACTCGATAAATACAGGATCCTGTGTGCAAACAGACGTGGNTCATTAGGCGTAGAGGAAATTAACGAAAAGGTTAATAACAATATAAGACAGATATACAGAAAAGATAAGGATCTAAAAGAATACTCTGATGATGTCTTTTATCCTGGCGCGGTTATTATGGTTACAAGAAATGACCGTTTCTTAAACCTTGAAAATGGTGATATTGGCTTTGTTGCATATCAAAGCGAAGCTGAAAGGGAAAAGCATAAAGCAAAAGTGTTCTTTCCACCAAAGCAGGGAGANAAACCAAGAATTGTATCCCCAGAGAGAATCTCAGATTATGAGTCAGGNTTTGCGATTACAATTCACAAGTCTCAGGGTAGTGAATATCAGAATGTCTGCATGGTGCTTGCTGAAAAATATAATCCAATTTTAACAAAAGAGCTTGTATATACCGGACTTACTAGAGCAAAGTCAGAAAAGGTAGATGATAGGATTGAAGGCGGTATTGTAAGTATCATTACCGANGAGAAGATTTTAGCTGAAGCGATTCAGACAAAGGTAAACCGAGAAAGCGGTCTTGCTTTGATGTTAAATAAGAATTAAAAAAATAATAAATAAAATTTGATTAATACAAAAAAGCAACTAAAATTAAAAATGTTCCCCCAAAAGAAAGGCATAAATATGCGTCTTGTAAAAGGGAGAATAAAAAAAGTTTAAAAATGTGTTAAAAATTATTTGACACTCGTCAAAAAAAGTCTATAATGCATTTCTCTTGTCACGCAAGACAACAACAAATAAAACCAAGCGTTTTATAAAGTTCTTTAAAAATCAGTACGGACAATCTGTGTGGGCCCTTGAAAGAGGGTTTATAAA
>JGI24711J26586_10003243_pt1 | contig 10908 bp, 11 predicted proteins | sample BioPla3DNA1_FD_26586 | JGI IMG/M metagenome (IMG submission 26586)
CTCGACGATTTGCATGACTTCCCGTGGTAACTTCCGTGGTAACTTCCGTGGTAAAGAAAGTCAGGGTGGCGCCACGGTCGCGTCCTCCGACCCCCGCGGCAGAGGCAGACCGCGCCCGGGGCGGGCCCTCTGGATCATTATGCTGCCCCGGCCAATCTTTTCCATATACCCGTGTAGGTGAGCATTGGGAGTGCGATTCGCTGACCGAGGAGAGCGTGAGAAACTCGAAGACTTTCGAGAGAAGACTTCTTCGAGGGGAAGGAGTTTGAGAAGGCCTCTGGTCTTTGATTAGTATCCCCTCCTGGAAGAGGCGTTCTGGAACGTTTTCTATAAAAATTACGTTGAAAACAGAATCCGCTTTTTGCCCATTACGTTACTTATTCTGGTAATTCTTGCCCTTCAATGAACCTTCTCGCGACCCTTAAGTATTGTTCATAATTTACCAGACTCATTTCACCATGTCCCATATTTTTGGCCACATATAATTTACTATCCGGAATATATTCTTCTAACAGTTTGCCCGATTTTACGACCAAATTCAGTTCCTTTTCGCAGACTATGATTAAGACATTTGTTTTTGTATTCTGAATGCTATCTTTTAATCTGTAACTCCCACTACTCAAAGATATATTTACCAATGATTGTCTGGACATCCTGCGACTATCTTCAAAATATTTTTCAAACATATCATTTGGTACAGAAAGTGATTTAGCCTGCATCTTAGCAAACCATCTTTTTTTCACAAGACCGTAAAGTAATTTATACGTNAGACCTGTTAAAGTTGAAAGGCCCTTTATTGGATAAACCAAAGCACTCTCGACGATCGCATATTTTGCAATATTTTCGCGCTTTGACAAAGTCTCTAGAACTATTTGCGCTCCGATTGACAATCCTCCAATTGCAAATACCTGTCCATTATGGACATCGTCAATGTACTGAATAAGCTTAGTGGCCGAATCTTCAATGCTTATAAAGGTGTTATCCCAGTCATCTCCGTGACCATCAAGAATTGGTGTAATAACATGATAGTCGTCAACAAGATTCTTTACAACATTATTGAGTGACCAATACGATAATCCACCCCCGTGTAATAGAATAATTGTGGGCAATCCTTTCTGTCCAAATTCCTTGAATATCATGATATGCCCTCTAAATATAGGTATTGACTTTAGCGCTATTAAATAAACCATAGTTGGGATCCAACTTCCGCAGTAAGGGTTTAGGGCCTGCAATTACTTCGTGCCCCTCCGGGAAGTCCGCATACTGGAGCACTGACATCCGGGACTCGCCTCCACCATGATTCGCCCTATCTTCAACAATCCAAGAAAGATCAATCTCTCGCACAACTTGTGCGAGTTTTTCAGAACCGGCGTCTGCCTCAAAAGATGAGCCTCCATACGCCAGAGATTGGGGGATAACTATCGATGCCAGAAGACTCCCCCCTGCAGATCTCCAACCACTGGTTGGAGAATTGACTCGTTCCCCGAGGCATCGCCGGACCCGCCAATACTATTCCACCATCGAATTAGTGCAATGCACCGTTGCACAACCTCTCCCCCGGCGCCCTCCCGGACCTGGTCGGAGCAGGCTTGCGGCCTGGCAGACCGGCGCCCCCGTTGATCCGCATGTTTACACTTTTGCACCACGTTTGCACCAGAATTCCGGGAAAGTGCAAATGAAAAAGGCGCCCGGCCCGGAGGGAATTGTTGTATTAGAGAGATATCTACAGAGATATGTACTGATCAGAGTGTTCATTTACACCATTTCCCGGNAACGGAGAGCCCGGCCGCAGGAGTGGGTGGCCCCGTCCCCGGGTGTCCATGAAACCCGCGGTGGTGCAAAGATATATCAAATTCCGGAGGATCTGCGTCTGATCCCCTGAAGGGAGACACAGGGAGGTTTTTCCTGGTGCAAAGATAGGTGCAAAGAAGTGTAAACGAGTGTAAATGTGCAAACAAGTGCCCCGGGTCTTCCCCACTGACCCTATCGCCCTCCCGATGGCCCGGGCTCATCCAGGGCCAGCATTTGCGACCAGCGGCAGAGGTCACCCGGTGAGGCGCTCGAGACTCGGTCGCCACGTACTCTTCACGAACCTATCACCCGGCGCGGTATGCTGCCTTCATTCCAATGAGCCCTCTGCCCTCGTCTCACCCCGCCAGTGGGAATACCAGCGCGAATAGATAGGAGTACACACTTCAACATCCATTGTGTAATTCTCCAACAGGGACAGTTGCCGTTTTCCTACTGATGATTCTTTGAAGACCGAGATGACGATCTTCGGGAATCCCGGTATTTCGCGGCATCTTTCGTAGAGCTGTCTTCGCTGAGACTCGGTTGTATCCGAATACAGCTCTATCGTGCCAGATTCGATCCCTATGCCAAAACCCTTGATAAGTTCGAGTATCCCGTCGTCCTTGCACACATAGACGGCTATCATCAATAAAGCGTCCTCGAGCATATTCTCAAGAGTGGGTATCCAGACAATCCTGGAATTGCGGGGTCCGTTGTCGGGATAGGGATCCACCAGGATCCATGCAGGAACGGCTATTCTCGGAGAGGAAAAGAGAATACGTCGGGTTAATTCCACCATGATTGGGGTGAGGGCTACCAACAAGTATCTGCGCAGTAAATGTTGCCATTGCATTACCTCCGGATTGTGGGCGGCTACATGACATTTATCCCATGGCCATCCCCTGTTTTAACGCTGGAACCAGTATCCTCCTGTAATGTGACCATCAAACTGATCTAACCGGTTCCACCATTTTGGTAGACTAAGTGCAGCAAATATTTGAGCCTTTCCCGGAGGGGCGTCCGGCTCCCAAAGGATACCAGTAATCATTTGATTTCATAATCCGCACCCTACCATCTTATCCAATTGTTCACCATAGCGATCCGAAATGCCCGGCGATCAGCCTCTACGATGCCACCGTGACGGAGAACGATGGGGGCGGGGTCACGATCCGCCGCCGGGAGTACTACTTCTTGTTTGACCGTGAGGTCTCCCGGGCCTGGAGCGGGGGAACGTTTGTCTGGCTGGATGATGACCGGACGAGTGACAGCAATGACAGCAGTTTTCAGCAGAGTGACAGCAGGTGCTGTCAATGAGAAAGCGTTCTTAAAAATGACTATTCTCAAGAAGCCCATCAATATGAGGGTATTCATCTCTATGATCATACATATGTACAGCAGAATGAAGGAACGGAGAGCACACACGAGGCGACTCCCGGTGACGACGGGGGTGCCTGTGTTTTCGACGTTGCTGTCACTCAAAACGGGAATGTCCTGGATCGCGATTGAAATCGTGAAATATCATCAAATATTCGCCTGTTGAGTTACAGCACCTGCTGTCAACGTGCTGTCACCTGCTGTCACCTGCTGTCATTGCTGTCATTCACCACCACCGGTCAACCCCAAGGACTGCATCGCCCTCCCGGCGGTGAAGGATGAGCCCGGGCCCGCGTCTGCGGGCGGCGGCACCCTTCCGGTTCTCCCTCACCCCGCACCGCTGTGCTCAGCCATAAAAGCCGAGTGCCAGGTAGTCGTCATCAGACAGTTCGTCCCAGAGTTCGAGGACGAGCGAGCNATCGTTCAGGATGTCGCCGGGGATGACACATCGGAGTCGACTTCCCTGACTTTTTCAACCCCTTCCGGGGTCCTCACAAGAACCTTCATTCTGCACTTCTCTATTCTGCGGCTGACGATCGAGGGGTGAGCGGCGATGAGTTGCCGATCGCGAGCGGCATAGTTGATGTCCCGGTCAAGGTCTTCATATCGCCGTGAGATGAGGCTTGAAGAAACAATGGGCATCCTCGCCGTTGAGCAGCAGATAGCCCATCTTCCAGCAGTAGAGGTATCGGATGAATATGTGCGCATATCCCATCGAATAACCTGATGCTGGGACGGGTAACCGGCGGAGGGTACCTATAAAGGAGTGGAGAGCAATCTTGCATGAAGAGAGGGCGCAACCATGTTGCAGCTCGTGGAACAGTGCCCGGAAGGAGGGACATACGATTGATAGGAAAGATTCGGCGTCTGGATCTACGCGAAGTCTGGAGACACGAGGCATACGACTTCACCGCCTGGCTTGAGGAGAACATCGATGTGCTCAATGATGCCCTCGATCTCTCGCTCGGCAACGTTTACCGGGAACGGAATGCAGGTGATTTCAGTGTTGATCTGGTCGCAGAGGACGATGACGGCAACCTTGTGGTTATCGAAAATCAGCTGGAGCGAAGCGATCACGACCACCTGGGTAAGGTGATCACCTACCTGACAGCACTGGAGGCCAGGACCGCGATCTGGATTGTAAGCGAACCGCGGCCCGAGCACACCCGGGCAATCGCATGGTTGAACGAGAGCAGTGCTGCTGCATTTTATCTTGTGAAGGTGGAGGCGATATCGATCGATGAGTCCCCGCCTGCGGCTCTCCTGACCTTGATAACAGGTCCGAGCATAGAGGCGGTCAGGGTTGGAGAGAGAAAGAAGGAACTGGCAGGACGACATAAGGTTCTCTACTCTTTCTGGGAGCAGCTCCTGGATAAAGCAAAAGAGAAGACAAACCTGCACGCGAACATATCGCCCACTCATAAAAGTTGGGTTGGGACATCCGCGGGGCCGCTTTCCCGACTCCAAATGGGTTACTATATTCGGAGCCACGATGCCCGGGTGGAACTCTATATCGACCATGATACCGGTACCGGCGAAGGAAACAGGAAGATATTCAATCAGCTCAAGGCAAACAAGGAGCGGATCGAAGAAATATTCGGTGAACCGTTGAATTGGGAGGCACCTGAGGGAAGGAGGGCATGCCGGATAAGTAAAACGATCCCGATTGGGGGGTGGATGGATGAAGACGCCTGGCCGGAGCTCCATGAGGCCATGATCGATGCCATGATTCGTCTGGATGCGAGTCTGCGCCCATATGTGAGAGAACTTGAGTTGCCCCGGGCAGCAGGGGAGTGATCATTCCCCGTACCCGGCTGGACAAATTGTAAATGCAATTTACAATTTGTCCATATTAATATGGACCTGTGAGGGTCACCGCGAACCACGGTAACCGATCCCGGGCGTTCTCTGGTCTGCTTCCCGCGGTCAGGCCCGGGAGATGAGGTACGTTCCCCAGCCTTCCGCCAGAGGTTTACTTTTACCCTGACTGCATCACACTGAGCAATGACCCGTGTCCATACCAAATGTTCGGAGTTCAGCTCCGAACATTTGGTTGGGAGCTCCGAACATTTGGATACATTGCGCGAGATTGCGGAAACGTCCAGATCTCTACGGAAAGCGCCTGAAGGGGTTTCGGAGGCGACGATCCTCCGCCTCTGCGAGGGGCGATTCCTGACGCTCGACGGACCTGTTGAACCATAAGAATATCTGCAACCATCCCCGCCAGGGATACCGAACGGTGCCGAGGACGGAGATTGGAGGGGGCATGCCGACCGCCCGAGGCAGCAGAACTGGATGGCATTCAGCGTGAGAGAGAATAGTCCAGCAGGCAATCGTAACAGAACTGCGTTGCGTGCAGAAGTGCCTCCTCAAGGTCCTCAAAGTCGTGCCAACGCCACTCTTTCTCGGTGTGGGGCCGTATGCCGCGCCGCATGCCCCCGATGTTCCTGGCATCGTAACCTGCCTCGCAGAGGATGAGGGCGTAGAGGCTCTCTTGAGGGATGGCGACGCTCAGACCGTAGAGGATCCCGATCTCCAGGGTCGCCGAATCGTTGATGCCGTATTCGCCCTCATCTTCGCGGAAAAAATGGACGATGTGTACCCGACTCTCCTCGATCAGGGCTTTCGCCAGCCTGAAGTCGTATGCACGGTCATCCTCGCCCGGAACTCTCGGATGAGAAGCNGTAAGGTCGTATGAAACCCGGGCGTTGAATCCCTCACGTTCGCAGAGATGCCGCTTCAACGCCTCCAGGTGAGACCTCCTGAATGAACCGAACAGCCCGATGGTGAGCTCGTCCTTGAGCCTCTCTGAATAATCGAGGTTCCTGTTGAGCCCGGAGAGGAGATCCATTGCATAGAGGTCGGAAGCCGCGGGGATAAATGGTCATGATAACAAATTTGTTACCTCGGTGCACAGCATTATATATCGGGGTAACAAATAGTGAACCTTACAGGATCCTGGTGTGCAGCATGAACAAGACTATCCTTGAGCGCCAATTATCCAAAGTCCCTTCGGTGATCATCAACGCCACAGGCCCCCTGGGAAATAAGAAGGCATGGGCGATCTACATCGCGCTCCTGCAGAGCGACGAGGGGCTCCGGTTCAACCAGATCCGGGACCTCTTTGAGGCAGAGCCCCCGGAGATTGCGAGAGCCTTAAGGGCGCTCTCAAATGCAGGGCTCATCGCTAAGCAGGCCCGCACCCTCGATGATGTCGGCAACACCAAAGCATCGTTCTACGTGCCGACCACCCTCGGAAAATCCCTGATCGCGGCCCTTTACCGGGGGCTCCTGCCGTCGCAGGAGGATGAGCCTGGAGGACCAGGAGAGGACCGTCTCCCCACCCGGATGCATCGGCCCCTCTCGCGCCCGGTGAACGTGCGAAATGCCCGGACCCGCACGAATGCATCCCGGGGGAAGTCGGTTGTGCGGGGGTCACATTACCGTCCCCACATCCAGGAAGGCAGGGGTGCGTGCTCTCCGATACGAAGAAGGGAATACCGGCGACCAAGGCGTGCGGCGTGAGCCCGGATATGCAGGACCTCCACTCCCTCCCCGGAGAGATGGTATCTGCCGCGACGTGCCCGAGATCGGTGTCGTTGAGGCCGTCGAATCGATACAATGCAGAATTGTGTTCGGTGCGAGGATGTCGCCGGGGGCCTTCTGCCGGATGATGGACCGGGCAGAGCGCTACGGTCGGCAGGTGCAGGAAACGGCATCATCCTGATCCGAAAGTGATAATGCTCCCCGGATGGTAATACCGTCATAGAGGAATCCGGTGCACGCAATCATCCGCAAGAAGATCCCTGAGATCGCCCGTATTGCTGAACGCCGCCGTGTAAGGAGGCTCGGGGTATTTGGCTCGGCAACGAGCGACCGGTTCGACCCAGAAACGAGCGACATCGATTTTGTCGTCGAGTTCAAACCGATGGCCCCGGTTGAGCATGCAGAGGCATACTTTGGTCTCGCCGAAGACCTGGCCCGGCTCTTTTGCCGCAAGATTGATCTCGTTGAACGATCGGCGATCAGAAACCCGATCTTTCGCGAGTCCGTGGAAGAGACCTGCAGGGATATCTATGCCGTCGCGTGAGGCCAGGAAATATCTCTACGATATTGCAGAGGCCGCGGACTATATCGCACAGTTCACCGACGGCAGAACCTACGAGGAGTATCATACCAACCCCATGCTCCGGTCCGCAGTGGAGCGGCAGTTTGAGATCATCGGTGAAGCACTCAACCAGCTGCTGCGGCGGGAGCCGGGCATCAGAGAGAAGATCTCTGATGCTTCTCTGGTCATCGCCTTCAGGAATCGCCTGATTCACGGGTATGCGAGCGTATCTGATGAGGTTGTTTGGGGTGTCGTCGAAGGGTATCTGCCGGTTCTCTCCAGCGAGGTGCGGGCTCTCCTGAGAGAGGATGAGTAGGACCCGGCCGCAGGACGGCGCTTGCCGGAAGTTATTACGCATCACGGTCCTACGCTGTTTACACCTCAACCGCGATGCACAGTTCTGCTTCATTCCCGAACGTTCTGGGGTTCACGCCCAGAGATACTTTCCCCCGACCGGGACGAACCGTTCGGGTTTCCGGGGTTTGTCGTAGCGGCGGATATCCTCAAGTTCAAGCGCCATCCACGCCCGCTTCTTCGCCCTCATTTTATCTCTCAGAATGTCTCTCTTTCAGGTGAAACCCCTGGTTGAGGCCAAGTTCCCTGAGGGCCACCCGCACGTCCTCGATTTTTTCCAGGGGAATCCCATCCGGATGTTCTATCTCAATCTCTAAATTCACTGTGAGACGACCTTCATTTGAAAACCGAGATAATACCCTGCGATAAAAATTGGCCCACTGACGGTGGGGAATCTCACCACTAAGTTCGAGTGATGTAATGATTTTTTCGGGCTCCATCTCTTCGGGTTCTTTCTCCTTATTATCAGAGACAGTTCCGGTAACAGTTGCCGTCACATCATCACAGGATGCAGTGATTCCAAATGATGTATATCCTGATTCCGGCTCAAAAACGCCATTTTCAGTAATTTCACCTCCAATAGCTTTCCAGCACACTTTTTTACTTGAGATAGTCTGGTTCTCTGCATTATAGAGCGTTGCACGAAACTCTTGTTTTTGCCCCGGTTTGAGGGGGGTTTCCGGTGGCCGGACCTCGATCCTTGCAACCGTGGTATCCATCTCTTTTTCCTGGATAACGCTTTCTGCGACCTCTCTGGGTATGATGGACGTATCATCAGAAATCTCAACCTCCAGAATACTCATGGGCTGATTAAAATAGAACGGTTCATACCGATTCAGTGGGTTAACTCCAGCGTATCCGAAGACCCCATCCGAGACTCCCCGGACGATCGTCCGTTTAATGACTTCCTGGCTGATGACGCGAGGAAAGCGGGGTGAGGCAAAAAAAGCATCTCTAACCTGACGTGTACTCCATTCCTGTGAGATGGGGGACCAGTTCCTGACGAGATAGTTGGGGTTCACTGTGTCGGTTAGTTGGTCTAGCTCTTTCAGTTTGTGAGTAATGAACTTCGTTATGGAAGTTGAGGCGCTGGAATTGATACGGCCTAGGTTTTCAAGACGTATGGTGTCATCGGGTGTGTAGAGGCCCAGCACGTTGTAACTTTCCCAGACCTGCTCCTTCATTTGCCTCTTTGAGGTCTCGACATATTCCCTAGCCTGTCGTTTCTGGGCGTCGTCGAGGTTCAGGGTATCGGTGTCGTCCCTGATCTCACACCAGGCAAGATAGTCACGTATTGTTTCTGTGAGAGGACCCGCATTTGAGGCTATTGCCCATATCAGTGATGATTTGTAGGTTCGTCCCGATTTCCCATGATATTTTGTGCATTGAAGCGCACAACGTTGTGTCTCTGCATTCAGGGCATCCATAGACGGAGGAAGAACAACGAGGGTCACTACTGGTCTATCCATGATGTCGCCGCTGCATTTGGGGAAATACACTCTTTCAAGTGAAGGACTCTGGTCGAAGACGTTCTTGATCGTCTCCTCCATCTTTTGTCTGATGACTTCTGACTGAATTGAGGCCTTCCGGTCGGCGTGTGTCTTTATGAGATTTGTTTTGATTCCGAAGCGATAGTCATTGGTTTCTTTGTTCATAAAGAAACAACTGCCCCTTGGAGGAGCAAGCGCTTCGAGGACGGTGTCGATGTTGCCACTGTCGAGTCCAGGCCCTCCGATGGCTAGGCGGATTTCCGGTAGAGTTGCAACGGTTCTTGGTTGTCCACCATTGGATTCGAAAAATATTGTTGTTGCAACAGCGCGATGGAGACCAAGTGAACGTATGGGTTCGCCAGATTCTTCATCGAGGCGTTGTGCGTGCGAATCGGAGTTCCCACAGATGTCAGTGGTGATGACGCCTTCGAACCGTCCTTCACCAACCTGTTTGAGAAGTGCGGCGCGGAAAAGGGGTTCGTCGAGTGGTGCAGAGCCAAGGGTGATGAGGGGATCCTTCATCCCCCTGCGGAAACTCTTCTGGTAGAGGTGAGAGACCCAGAGAGCCATGAGTTTGAGAACGCCGCGTGTCTGCTGGAAGGCGGGGAGGGTCTGCCATTTCCGTTCGAAGACAGAGATTACCATGGGGTGGAAGGGATACGTTGCCTCAAAGACCTCGTAGGCATGATCCACCGGGAACCAACTTGGGACGAGGGTGCGATTTTCCCGGATCCAGTCAGCGTATTCAGCAATGGTATTCTTTGCGTCGTGAGGGAGGTCGGTCCACTCAAAGAGGCGCCGGCGTATGATCTCGGCGGTCTCTGATTTTGCGGACATAATATATGCCTTGCCAACTCGTTCGAGGAGTTTTTCGAGGCGTTGGTAGTCTCCGACATCGGCGGGTGTCATCTCCAGTTCTGAGGCGGGTATGGAGATGGCGAGTACGACACTGTCAGAACTTCGCGCAACTTCGGAGAGGCTGTGGATGAATGTGTACATCTGGTCGGCAAGGCCAGTCTTAAGTTCGCGGCTCCGACTGGTGTAGTTGATCAGCTCGTCGATGAGGATGAGACAGGGGGTGTCCTTTGGGAGAAAGGCTTGGATGACATCTCCTGCAGGTGCAACCATCTTTTCGTCATGTTTTCGGACGATAGCAAAGGCCCGTTCACCGCCGAGTTGCCAGGCGATCTCACCCCAAGGTGTCCGGCGGAGAGGGGTGCCGTCGTTACCACCCCGGCCAGTGAGAGAATCAAACTCGGTTCCGACGAAGATGGCGGTGGCTGCCTGTGGAATGGCGGGAACTCCTGCCTGCCCAGCGATCTCCATGACCCCCGGCCACCCGACGGCCTTCTGTCCGCAGCGAGCAAGATGATAGACGAGGGTGAGAGCGTGGGTTTTTCCGCCGCCGAACTGCGTGGTTAGGTTGAAAACGGCGTTAGTTTCAACTCGTTTCCCGGAAAGGCGGGCGACCACTTCTGCGGCAAAGGAACGGAGGGTTTCGGTGAGATAGGTTCGTTCGAAGAAGCGCCTGGGATCTTGATAGTCGGGTGGTGCCTGACCTGTCCGGACCTTATCGAGGTGCACGGCAAATTCTGAGGCGTCAGTCGGTCTCCCTTCCCGTAGATCCTCTCGGGGGGTGATTACCTTGTACCAGGGTTTTAATGCCATTTTTTCATCATCTCAGAAAATTTTGGCTCTGTTGAATTCCTCCCAGACAGCAACACTCAGGACTGTTTGACCTGCCTTCGTCAGGTTATGGAGAATCACCTTGCTCTTGATCTCCTTGACCTG
>JGI24711J26586_10003245_pt1 | contig 10907 bp, 10 predicted proteins | sample BioPla3DNA1_FD_26586 | JGI IMG/M metagenome (IMG submission 26586)
GGTAAATTATTGTCTCCGGATGGGATAGGATTGATAAAAGGTCTTCCTGAAGATGTAATAAAGTTTGCGCGTACAGGCTTTTTATTAAAGCTTCCGATAGCATTTTACGTCACTGTGATTGTTGTGGGCATGCTGGTTGTAATTCAAAAGAAGACAGTGTTAGGCAAATATTCCGCAGCAATCGGAGGAAACAAAGTAGCCGCTGAGCTTTCAGGAATAAATACAAAATTAATAATATGGATTTTGTATGCCATTGTTGGCTTGTTTTCATCTCTTGGGGGGATTGCTCGTGCAAGTCTGCTCAGCCTTGGTGATCCTACAACAGGTACGGGAATGGAGATGGATGCCATGATAGCTGTCGTTCTTGGCGGCACCTCATATACAGGAGGAGAAGGTTCGGTATTAAGGACAACTGTTGGTGTACTTATACTAACCTGCCTTACAGCCGGAATGCAGGTAATCGGGATTGCTCCATACTGGCAATCGTTGGTAAAGGGAATGGTTTTAATCTTTGCTGTGACAATAAACAGTCTTGTCAAGGAAAANATTATTGAATAACAAAATTTAATTAGAATAGAAGGAAGGAGAAGGGTTTAATGGAAAAGTTATATGAGGTTCTGGTAAAATACCATGACGGGAATGATGTCGCCCTGATAAAGCTGCCAAAAGAGGATATTGATGAAACAATACATACTATTATTTCATCAGGAAGGCACGGCAAGCTTTATGTTATAGAAATTGATACCTTGATAGGTACATCTCTGGTCAACAATTCTCAAAATGTAATATGCTATTATGATAAGCCAGAACTGGCAGAAATAGTGGTGAAGAATAATAAACTAGATATAGANCCTCGGGACGGAACAACATTTTATATTGAAAAGACAATACAANAATATATATTTTAGCTGCTAAAGAGATTTTCACATAGTTTGATGTTTACATATTGACAGATAAAAGGTGCTGATAGTATAGAATCAGCACCTTTGATTTTGGAGTAATATTATACAGCTGCGTGTAATAGGGGGGAGAAGCTTAACGAGATCGTTTAATATCCGTCGCTCACGCTCATGCCCACATCATGCTGCAGCTTTGTATGATCTCCTGCTCTTACGCATTTCACCAATGCTGTCTATTGATATGGCAATCAATAGAATGAGTCCCCTTGCAAATTCCTGCCAGTAGGCATTGACGTGTAGCAGAATTAATGAGCTTGAGATTAGATAATATAGGCAGATTCCCAATATTGATCCAAAAACTGTTCCTTTTCCGCCGCTCATACTGGCGCCGCCAATGACTGCCGAGGCGATTGCAGTCATTTCAAGGCCGACACCGAAATTTGGTGTAGCCATTCCAAACCTTGCCATGAATATAATGCCTGCCAGACCGGTTAGGCCTGCACATAAGACAAAGACCCAGAACTTAACTTTATCAACATTTATACCTGAAAATCGTGCGGCTTTCTCGTTACTGCCGGTATAAAACACATTTCGTAAAACTGATGTCTTCCTAAGCATAAAATCGCTGATGATAACAATGATTATGAACAAAACGATGATAAAAGGAATACCGGAGACTTTGCCCAAACCTATGTATTTGAATGAGTCAGGGAGTGTATATAATGAAATTTGGGAACCCTGGGTCAGAACATAGCAGGCTCCTCGTATAATACCTGCTGTCGCAAGGGTTGTAATAAAGGGATGCAAACCCACCTTTGTGACGAAGAAACCATTTATGGCACCAATTATTAGGCATGCAACGAGTCCTGCTAAGGCAGAAATCCAAGGATTGACACCAGCTAAAAATATCTTTGCAGGAAGTACCATGGAAAAGCACATGATTGAACCTACTGATATATCGATACCGCCTAGTATCAGCATAACTGTCATCCCTATAACAACAATGCCCTCTGTGGAGAACTGCATTACTATTGACTCGATATTCCCCCAAGTAAGAAAGTAGGGAGATGCAAAGGACATAATCACGCATACGGCAATTATTATGAGGATTATATTCATTTCTCTCATATTTTTTATTTGTTTTAGTATTGAGAGAAATGGATTTCTTTTTATGATGGTTGATTCAACTTGAACATTATTCATAGCGGACATAAATATTACCCCTTACCTTGATAAAATTATTTTATACACCTGATGCCAGCTGTATAATCTTCTTTTCGTTAATTTCTTCATCAACTACAACTCCGCTGAGCCTACCTTCGTGCATTACTACCACTCTGTCACACATACCGACAATCTCAGGAAGCTCAGAGGAAATAAGTACAATTCCGGTGCCTTGATTGGCAAGCTTCCTTATTAGTCTGTGGATTTCGTTTTTTGCGCCAACATCTATCCCNCTAGTTGGCTCATCCATAAACACTATCCTTGGTTTGACCGTTAATAGCTTTGCCAATAAAACCTTCTGTTGGTTACCTCCGCTTAATGATGAAAGGTTTTGATTCATTCCCGAACACTTTATGCCAAGTTCACGTATAAAGGTATCACATTGGTTTGTTTCTAAATGGTTTTGTATTAAGCCCTTTTTGGATACATTTAACAATTTCATTGCAGATATATTCCATTTGATACTTAAATCTAAGAAGAGTCCGGCACTTTTTCTATCCTCTGTGAGGTATACTATTCCATGCTTTATGGATTCTCCCGGAGATTTGATATCTATTCTCGACCCTTGATAGTAAACTTCACCACTTATTTTTGAATTCAGTGCACAAACGGACTGTGCTACTTCACTTCTTCCAGCTCCGACCAAACCGGCGAGACCAAGGATTTCTCCTTCTTTCAAATCAAAACTGATATTTTGAAATCTTTTGCCGTCGGAGAATTCTCTGATTTCAAAAATGGTCTCTTTAGAGCATGTACTGCTATCTCTTTTTGGAGGATATATATCTCCGATTTCTCTTCCGACCATCAAATTCACTATTTCTTTTGAATCTGTTTCATTTATATTCTTAGTATCAATAAGGCGGCCATCACGCATAACAGTAACCCTGTCACACAGGGAAAACACCTCTGCCATTCTGTGGCTTATATAAATAATTCCAATACCATTACTCTTTAGCTCCCGTATTATTTTAAACAGGGACTCGGCTTCTTTTTCGGAGAGCGCAGCGGTAGGCTCATCAAAAATAATAATCTTACAATTCATTGAAAGAGCTTTCGCTATTTCGACAACTTGCTGATTAGAAATACTTAGATCTGCAACAAGCTTTCTAGGATTGATATTGGCAAGAGGCTTAAGAATCTTGCTTGCTCTATCATAAAGCTTTTTATAGTTTACGGTAAATCTTTTATTCTTATTGATTTCTGACATAAAAATATTCTCGGCAACAGAAACATCGGGGCACAGGGCAATCTCCTGATGAACAAAGCCTATTCCATGTTTCTCTGCTTCATGAGGATTCTTTATTTCAACACGCTTTCCTTCTATATATATTTCACCCGAATCCGGAGCAAAAATACCGGCAATAATATTCATGAGTGTAGATTTGCCTGCTCCGTTCTCACCAACGATTGCATGAACTTCGCCTTTTAATAACTGAAAGCTCATACCATTAAGTGCCTTTGTGGCACCAAAGCTCTTATCGATTCCTTTGACCTCAAGCAATATATTTTCTGACACTGGAGTTTCACCACCTAAAACAGTATAGAGTCTATTTTTTTATTTGAGCGGCAATATATTTGAATTGCCGCTCAAGTTTTCTATTCAGCTTTCTGCCAATTAGATTTACTCATCAATACCCTTTGTGCCGCGTCTCTTAAGATATTTGTCCCAATAGAATGCATCAGCATTTTCTGCGGTTACAACTGTCATACCATTATTTATGTATGGCAACTGTACCGGATTGACATTCTTTATCATATAGTCGGACATAGGATCGACCAGCTCTGTATGTTTGCTTACAAATAGTGTCAGCATACCAAAGTATCCTTGCATACCCTGATCAGGATTTATAGCTCCCCAAACCTCTCCTGCCTTTATCATATTAAGTATCTGCTCGTTGAGGTCTCTGGTAAGAACTAAAACCTTGCCGCCTTTTTCCTTCGCTGCTTGGGCTGCACCCAAAGCGTCAGGACCTTCCGGAGTTATTATTGCACTCAGATTTGGATGTGCCTGAATGAAAGACAATGACGCATTATATGCTTTGGTAGTGTCCTGACTCGGAGCAGCAGAAGCTACTATCTTCATATTGGGGTAATTCTTCTCAAGCTCTGCCTGGACTGACTTCATGTAGATATCATGATTTGTCTGTCCCGGATTCTCCAGCATAGCTATTTCACCTTGTTCATTTAGAGCCTTAGCTAATTCCTGTGCACAAACCTGTCCCTCATAAACGTTGTCAGATGTAATGAATACTCTTCGCTTGCTCTTAGGCGAGTCATTGGCAAATGTTACTACCGGTACACCTGAATCAATAGCCTTGTTTATGGGTGCAATAAACGCATCACCATTAACAGGGTGACAAAAGATTCCTGCCGGTTTTTGTGCCAGAGCTTGCTCAAAGGAAGCGATCTGCTTATTGGCGTCCATTTCAGTGGTACCGCCGTATACAGCCTTTACTCCCAATTCCCATGCGCACCACTTGAACATTTCGTAAACCGGGAACCAGTACTCGACTCCGGAAACCATAACGTTCATATGGTAGGTTTCATCGGGGCTCCCTTCAAACTTGGGTACCTTGTAGCCATTTACAATGCGATACTTTCCATCTTCAGCATCAGTATCTGTTGCAGCAGCTGCAGGTGCTGCAGGTGCTGCAGGTGCTGCTGCGTTCGGAGCAGTTGCCTCAGGTGTCTCATTACCGCAAGCTGCCAGCATTGTTAATGTCAATACAATGCACAGTATTGCAGCGAGCATCCTTCTTGAAAAACTTTTCATCTGAATACCTCCTGTTTTTTTATATACTAAGGCCTTTACGGCTTAGTAGTATCTGATCCTTTTATCTGGCTTCCAGAATCCGGTTCATCCATTTTCTGACCAAATCTATTTTTTTGCCTTTTATATAAAAGGGCAATGATTCACCATTCAAAGCAATAAAGTAAGATTTTTCATCCCTTTTGGATAAATCCAGCTTAATACTTTCCGGACTGTTAATAAGATCAAAGGTAATAGATAACTCCGTTTGGAATCTCATGCCTGTTTCGTCATAACCCTCCGCAGATAAGGCCATGATATTTACATACAATGCCATAAAGTCTTCGCTGGAAATGTGATGTCCGTTAAGTGTAAAAATATCATCATCTGGATTTGCAAAATCCCGTTTAAATTCTGATATTATTCCATAGTCATCAATTGTGATTTTACTGATGTGTCCTACTCCGATACTGAGAGGGGCTATATTTATTAAGTCTTCAATTACTATGAGTCCAGGATTGAAGGCATCGGAAGAGATTTTGAAGACTCCCTTTTCGCTATCTGTTTTTATATATAATTCCTTTTTATCGTTCTCTGCCGGACAAAAATAAAAATTCCGTATACTTCCTTTTTCATCCTCTAAAAACAGTGTATACATAGGATTCTCAAGACCGTATTTATCAAGATCCTCAGGATCATCTTCAATAAATTCTTTAATTTCAAGCTTTGCTACTGCAGAAAGTATTTCATTAACATAATCATTTTTGACTTCAACTTTGCATGGCTCAACTAGCAGCCATTTGCCTGCTTCGTACTCTATAAGCTCAATTTCTTTGTTTTCACCTGATTCTATTCCAAATCGTTTTACCCTACCCAAACCTTGGGTCAATATGCATCTGTCCCTGAATTCAAAAGCTTTCCCTTCTTTGAACACCTCAAGATCATTGGCAGTTATTGTACATACGGCTTCCGAGTCCGAATCCATTACATAGTACTGATAGTTGGATGCTGTGTTATGGCCTATAAGCAGTTTTGATTCTTGACCTTCGGAGTGTCTGAACCAAATCGTCATTGAAGGTCTGTCAAGGCCATATTGACTAAGGTCTCCGGAGTTATTTTGAAGTATCCGTAATGCTTCAAGATTTTCGAGTTTTCTTGCCATCATATTAACAAGCTCCTCATTAATCTTGTATTCTTTAGGCTCAATCATTTTCCAGTTATCACCGTTTTTTATGAAAGAGCATCTGCCTTGCTCGGATTCTATGGCAATTTGGACAATGCTTTGAGGCGCAAGCTTGTATATAGCCTTATCCTTGTAAGCCAAGATATTATTGGAAAGAAAAAAGGCTGCCAGTAATACAATCAGGATTGCTAAAAAAATAAACGTTGATTGGAAGTTTTTCATGCATGCCTCCTTCTTAGCCAAATAATTAAGCCGGTTCCAAACACAGTCATGGGTATTCCTATTACCGAAACGAGCAGAAGGACAATATAACCTGCACCTCTAACAATCATACGGTTGGAGTTCATCATTTTAGGACGTATAGCAAGTGTATCTTTTCTGCCTTGTACCCAGTTGACAGAGTTCATGAAAAAATCAATATTCCCCTGTATATCCAACATGTTATTTTCAATAAACTTAGCGTTACCTGCCACAATAATACGGGTATCTCCGAACCTGTCATCAGTGTTGTCGCGTGTAACAGCATATGCCACAACGCAAGGTCCAGAAATATCGTCGGTGGTTTTTGACGCTGTTGCGTCGGTTAAGTTATATCTTGCCCAAGAGTATTCGGATGTCTTCAGAAGGGGTTCAATTATAAGATTTCTGTCATCTGTTTCTAATTCCTCAAGTCGCAGGGTATATGGAAAAATAATGGCCAGACTTTCAGAATTTAAGCTGTCCACAATACTGTGAGATTCATAATACGGAACAAGAAACATCTTATTATCTGAGTAGAAAGAATAACTGTCTTCCTCCACAACAAAATTATTTTCTATGCCGATTCCGTAATATTCTAAAAGTTTTTTGAAATTTGTAAGCTCAGTATCAGGTCCAAGCACATCAAACAGGAAAAGAGCCTTTCCGCCTTTTGCTAAATAATTCTGAAGCAGTGTTCTTTCATCGGTACTCAAATCCCGTTTGGGGGAAACGACTACCACTACATCTGCGTCCTCGGGCACACCGCCGGATTTAATAAGGTTAAGACTCTCGACCGCACCAGCCTCGCTTTCTATTTTACTTTTTAGCTTGAACAGATTTTCTTCCAGGTTTGTTTCTTGGTGACCTTCAAGAAAATAGATCCTAGATAGGTTAGGCGAGGTCACATAGAGTATGGCTCCGGTAAACTGTTGTTCACCACTGAACGTTTTTCCGTAGGCATCATTGAGCGAATATATGTCAGAGCTTGTAACCGTTTTTACTGCATCTTCGCTTTCAAAGACGATGGTTTCATTGAATAAACCTTTATTGTCCCTGTCATATTTTTTTGCTAATAAAGGATTTGTGTCTGCATCGGCAAATTGAACGTTTATTTTTCCTCTGCTATGTTTTACATATTCACCAAGAAGAGCTTTAACCGTAGCATCTTCCTTTCCCTCCTGATAAAAAGCTATTATATTGACCTTTCGTTCTAGATCAGCCAGAACCTTATGGGTTTGATCCGATAAAGAAAATATCTTTTCGAAGGTCATATCATATTTCCACGGAATTCTCTCGGAAAGAATATTAACAAAAACAAGAACTGTCACGAGTATTATTAAAGTCAACAGCTTATTAAGTTTGGTGCTTGTAAAGTTGTTGAATAATTTTTTACTGGTTTCTCTCATTTTTATGCCTCCTTGTCCTTTAACCTGCGGTCGACAACCTGAATAGTCAAATAAAGGAATATAAGCGTAAAGCTGAGGTAGTAAACGAGTGGGCTTAATCTAAGCACTCCGTTGGTAAATTCATCATATTTACTGAGGATGGCAATAGCTTTCAGAACTTTATTCATAAAAGGCCATGGCATAGAGTTGGAGAGAAAACCTATTATCATAAATCCAAAAAGAAACCCGAATCCAAGGATGGCTGACGTGACCTGATTTTCTGTCAAGGAGGAAGCAAACAGGCATATAGCAATGTAGGCAGCCCCGAGCATGGCAAAACTAAAATATGAGCCTATAATTGCTCCCGGGGTTGTATCTCCGAATATAGCAATAAACACTGCAAAAATTCCTGTCGCCGCCAAAGTTGTCAGGAATACAAAAAGGGCGGCCAGATATTTGCCGATAATTATTGATGTCACAGTAACGGGGGAGGTAAACAAAAGCTGATCGGTGGAAGATTTCTTTTCCTCGGCAAGAAGTTTCATGGTGAGCACCGGGAAAATGACTATTGAAACCATGTTAAGAGCCCCCAGCATTCCGAGTATATCAGCTCTGGTTCCTGAAAGATTATAGAATGAAAATATTATTCCGCACAATAGAAGAAACAGTCCGCTAAAAATATATCCGAATGGTGTACAAAGATATATGTAAATCTCCTTTTTAAATAGTGCTCCCATATCAGACAGCCTCCTCATTACAATTTGTTTCAGCTGTAAGCTGCATAAATACATCTTCAAGGCTTGCACTTTCCGGCCTGATTTCATGGATGGCATATCCCAGAAACGCCATTTTGAAAAAAAGCGGTGTTTTTACGTCAACAGATTTTGAGTTTTCTATGATAAAACAAGAGAATCCACTTACCGGATCATTCTTTTGCTTCTCTACGCTAAGAACCCCTTCAATATCCTTGATTTCTGATAATATTTTGTCAGATGGACCTTTGATCCTGACAAAAAATTTTTCTGTATTGAATAATTCCCTGGCAAGTTTCTGTGGAGTATCAATTGCAACAATTTCACCATTTTTTAGTATGATTACCCTATCGCAAACCATGCTTACTTCTGCAAGTATGTGAGAACTAAGTATTATTGTATGTTCCTTGCTGAGGTTTTGAATAAGTGAGCGTATTTCGTGTATCTGTTTGGGATCAAGGCCGACTGTAGGCTCATCCAGAATGAGCACATCAGGATTTGCAATTAACGCCTGGGCAAGGCCCAAGCGCTGTTTATAGCCTTTTGATAAATTTCTTATTAATCTGCCTTTTACATCATTTATATTTACAAGGTTCATTACCTTATTTATACGTTCTTCCCTTATCCTAACCGGAACATCCTTTAAATCACTTACAAAACGCAGATAGGATATTACCTTGAGCTCCGGGTATAGAGGAGGTATTTCCGGAAGATAGCCGATTTTTTTCTTTGCCTCCATAGGTTTTTCAAGTAAGTTTATACCATCGATATAAATTTCACCGGAGGTAGGGGGCTTATAACCTGTTAACAGATTCATTATGGTTGTTTTACCTGCTCCGTTCGACCCTAATAGACCTAATATTTCACCCTTTTGAACTTTGAAGCTAATGTTGTTGATTCCTCGGTTGCTTCCGTAATTCTTTGTTAATCCTTTAACTTCAATCACTAATACTCACCTCCATGATCGGATGATGGATATTTAAAAGTAATTAACATGTAATGCGCAACCTCAGCTGTCTCGGATTCTGCTTATATTGCTTGAACAGTATCTTTAGAAAAAAACCAAACGTTGTAACTTTTTCTTTAACAATTGTCAATTCGATTATAAAATATTACATGACATTTGTCAACCAAGTTTTAGCATTTTCCATGACAAATGTTTCACCAATATTATCAAAGGAATGATTAGGAAAAACAGAAAAGTAATATTCTAAAGTAACTCAGAATCTAAATATGCCGATATAAGATTTAGAATGGATTTATAGTACCGATTTATTAACAGTTTTTGTTGTAAATAGACGAAATATATTATAAACTAAATAATAATAAATTTTATGAGAAGAAAGGAATAACACCATGGCTTCAGAAAAAGTTTTAACAATAAAAAGCGAAAATTTTGAAGAGTTGGTTTTGAAATCTTCGGTTCCTGTGCTTGTTGATTTTTGGGCCAATTGGTGCGGTCCCTGCAGAGCTGTCAGTCCTATTATTGATGAACTTGCTGATGAATTTGACGGACGCTTTAAAATAGGCAAGGTAAATGTAGACGAGGAAAATACACTGGTTAATAATTTTAATATTATGAGTATCCCTACCATGATTGCTTTCAAAGATGGAAATCAGGTAGAAAAGATTATAGGCGCACGTTCGAAAGCAGACTTAAAAGCATTACTTGAAAAGTATATTTAATTCTTAATAATAAATTATTATTTTGATAGGAGTGTTGGTTATGTCAGGTGAAAAGAAATTTGGTACCTCCGTCTTTGGTTTTAACAAGTCAGATGTTAATGCCTATATTGAGAAAATATTATATGAGTTTGATTTGCGTTTGAAAGAAAAGGATGATGAGATATCCAATTTAAAGCTCCAGATTCGTGAAATGAAAACTCGTTATGAGTCCGCTGCCCAAAACAGCCAAACCCTCTCAAAGGAAAAAGAAAGAATTGCAAGTGCGCTTATAACCGCTCAGGAAAAAGCTGATTCGATTCTGGAAGAGGCAAGAGAACGAGCGAATGAGGAAAAGATCAGGCTTGAAGAAGCTCTGGAAAAAGAAAGAGAAAAGATTATTGATATTAAGCGTGATATTAAGACTATGAAGGTTCAGGTAGTCGATATGCTCAATAAATATCAAGGGCTCCTGAATGAGGCCGAAAACTACATAGAAAGCAAAGAAACAGAATATTCGCCAGATAGCGAAAACGACGGGAATGAAAATCAGGGTACTTATAATTGATTAGAGCCGGTCAGTGTACGGTGGACTCCGATTAATGCCAAAATCCAGCAGCCCTGCTTTTATTAGCAGGGCTTTATTAAATAAAAATATCTGACAAACCAACTCTCTATTCTAACGAGATTTTAGTAGGGCATAGTAAAAATCTGAAAGACTAACTATTAAAAGTCAAGAACTAAAATGAATGTTTTTGAATGAATTGCAGAAATGCATTTCAGGTAAACTTGAACCTTGATAATTGCATGACA
>JGI24711J26586_10003246_pt1 | contig 10902 bp, 10 predicted proteins | sample BioPla3DNA1_FD_26586 | JGI IMG/M metagenome (IMG submission 26586)
TCTTTCCTGTTCTAATCTTTCTTTTTCTTGTTGTTCTTCTTTTTCTAATTTAGTTCTCTCTAATTCTTCTTGTTTTTTCATTTCTTCTTGTTTTAATTTTTNCTGCTGTTCTATTTTTTCTTGTTCNAGTCTTTCTTTTTCTAATTGCTCATTTCTTTTGTCTTCTTCTAATTTTAACTTCTCATTTTGTTCTTTATTATATATTTCATTCAATTTACCTTCTGTTAATTTATTGTATATGTCTAAAAGTTCTTTATTACCTAATTTATTTAAGTCTTTGGTNCCTTGCATTACAACTTGTTTAAGCCCTTTTATTCCTAATTGTTTTTTAGTTCTTTCTATTCCTGTTGGACTAGTTATACCAAAATATCTTTTATAATAAGGTATCATATTTTTAGCAAAATCGTGTATTTGTTTTGGATAATTACTTAATACTATCCATAGATGTTTACAAACTATATTATTATTTTTAGGGTCTCGTATTTTAGGAAATCTGATTTCAGGTGGACCATAAATTGAATCTAATTCTGTTAAATTATAATGAGAACCCCAGTACAAAAATGCATCACAAGGACAATATAATTTAGCTTCACTAACAGTTAAAAATAAAGATATATAATCTATTATAGTTTGCTCATCTGTTTCCAATAAAAATAATAACAATAACGGTGCTTCCATNTTTTTATAATCTGATANTTTTATTATTTGCTCATATCTTTTACCAGATATNCTTGANTTAGTATTATACTTAATTATACCATTAATAAGAAATGAATAATATAAAGGTGTTCCTAATGTTATAAAACTTTTCCAATCAGCACTATTTAAATGTAAACCTTTGCTATCGTTAAACTGATTTTTAGCGTAGTTTATTAAGTAATTCATTTTTTCAGCAATTAAAACATGTTTCATTTATACAACACCCTTACTTTAATGTGTATATTAAATAATAAGGTAATTGAGCCATAGCATACAAAATATGAGGACAGAAATAATTAGATATACCATCACGTTTAGCATACTTTCTNACATAATCAAAACAAGTACATCTAGCATAAAATTCAGTAAAGCCAAAGGTCATAAAATAAGAAAATAAAGTATCATAATTTTTAGCTATATTTTTAATGGGCCCATTTTGATTTGTCATTGGAATATTTATTGATCGATCAGTAGGAAGTTTACATGTAATATATTGTAAAGTAGGACCGTAGTTAGCATCTCTTTGATTAGTATTATATTTAAATACTCCATTTTCTTTATCGATAGAAATGTTACCTAACGAAAAATTAGTAGTTAATATTCTATCTTTAACCCATTGTATAACTCTGAGTGCTTCTTCTTTTTCATCTTCGGTTTTAGCTTTACCTAAATCTTTTGTTTTATTTAACTCAACGAAAGTATTTAATGAATAAGGAAATATTCTTCTTACTGTCATGAATTCATANTTGTAAGCCANCAAAGCATCAGGTAAGTTTGAATATTCCAAACTAAGCATCTTATTTTTTATATCGATATGAGTTGTTTTTCTATAATCATCATAATTAATATCATTATTATTTGTATTGAACGAATTTAATCTAGATATAAGATTATATTTTTGATATACTTCTTCTTTAGCTTTATCATAATAATGTAGGTTATTATTATAATCTGTAGCTAATAATGCCATAATCTCATTAATATATATATCATCTTTTATAGATACTGACATTAGTGTTGTCACCTACTGGTTTCTAAAATTAACACAATTATCCTTGAACTCTAATAATTTAATTAATGTTTGGTCTTTATTATTTTTAAGATATTCCAATATTGCTTTTTCTCTTTTGATTAAATCTAAAATTTGTTGTTTTTTTGTATCATTATAATTGGTATTGTCTGGATTAATATTATATTTTTTCATTTTAGTGTTTATCTTTTCTTTCATCCATGACCTAAATAATTTATAAACTTCTATATTTTTTTCTGGGTCATTAACAATATCTGGGTCAATAACAACTAAATCCATAATCTCAATCAATATCTGTGTGTGTTTAACAATTACTTTTTCTGATATTTGAGAGTTAATTAAATCAAAGAAAAATTCAGCAAATATTTTTTCAAAACATATCTTCTTAATTTTACCTGACAGTATATCAAAACAATGAGCAAGTATATTTTGTTGCATGCAGTTTGATTTTAATGGATTATCAACACTATCAATTATTTCATCAATATCATCTGTTTCATTATACATATTATATATATCACTCATTGAATTCATATCATTATCAATATTATCAATTAATTCATCTTCTATATCATAAGCCATATCATCTATATCAGCGTTATTATTCATAACAGTATTCATAAAAGTATCTTCTGACACATCTTCATCGCCATTATCAGAATTATTAATGAATGTTAAATCGCTGGTTCGTATAGTATTATAAACATATGCCAAATGATTATTCTTAAAATTGAGTGATGATTTATGTGCTGTACCAACTAATATACTAAACATTACAGCTGATGTATCTATTCTTGTCAGATATTTTGTTATTGCCATCCANGCNTGATTGACAGCTTCTTCAAATAATTCAAANTTCTTTTTATCTCTAATATCAATAACTTTACTACCTATTACTTTTCTAATACTAGTATCGATAATAGGATAAATTTGATTTATTATTTTTTGTTTTTCCATAGTGCAATGTTTAAATACACCAGCGTTTTTACCTAGATGAACCCAAGAAATAAATGAATATATTTTATATTTCTCTATTAAATCTTTAAGCCTATATTCATCCTCTAATGTAATTTGAATATTTTCATTCCCGGCATTTAATTCTAAATATTTTTTCTTTGCTATAAAAGCTGCCGATTCACTCTCTAATTTATTTCTATGTTCTTTAACAATTAAACAAGCATCATATACTAATTTATTTATTTTTGTTGCTGAATAATTTTTAAGTGTGAATATTTCATATCTTAATTTACTATTATTAAGTATTAAATCGATAAACCAATCATCCTCTTTAAAACACCAAGTAAAAGCAGATTTACCAATTATATTGTCTGATGTCGTAATGTTATTTCACCTCTAATAATTAAGTTTATTATTTACTCTTTAATTGTTACATCTATTGAAATTAATTAGTTTTGTTTGAATAAAATTGATTTATAAACGTTAAATCATTAATTTCAATATATTTCACAAGTTAATCATATAATAACTTATCATTAATTAAAAATTTTAGTTAATGTTAATACTAAATAATAAAACAGGAAGTGAAATAGTGCAATTACAAGAAGAAGTTTTAACTGAATTAACTAAATTGTTTAAACCTAATAAGAAGTTTAAATGTTATGATGATGTTAAAGCACACACTAATCTAAAAGATAATGATTTAGAGTATATAATTAAAACAATAGAAAACAGAATTGACCCAATTGGTTGGATTAAAAAAAATATTAAAGTTTATCATCCACTTAAAGGTTTAATGCCATTTGATTTATATGATTATCAAACTAATACAATCAAATTATTTCTAGCTAAACATTTTATATTGACACTAAAATCAAGACAGGTCGGAATGTCAACTGTAACACAGGCATTTTGTCTTTGGTCAGCTTTAAATTATCAAAAATATAATGTTCTTATAATATCTGCTGGGCAAAGAAATGCTCAAAAATTTCTAGAGAAAATAAAGAACATGTACGATTTATTACCAAATGATAATTTTAAATTGAAATTACTAGTTGATAATAAAAGTACATTACAGTTTGCAAATGGAAGTACTATTACAGCACTACCAGCTACTAGTCAATCTGCTAGAGGTGAATCTGTAAATTTATTTGTTATAGATGAAGCTGGATTCATAGAAAATATTGATGCTGTATATCAAGCTTGTTATCCTACTATATCAAGAGCATTTCCTAAAAAGAAAAATAAATCTGGTAAACCTTTTGGTATTATAATTATATCTACACCTAACGGAATAGCAGGTACCGGGAAATGGTACTTTGATATGTATTCTGGTGCGTTAAATAAAACAAATAAATATGTGCCAATCAAAGTTCACTGGTCATTAATACCTGAATTTGATGATGAATGGTATTTAGACCAATGCATGCAGTTAAACTGGGATTATCGAAAAATAGCATCAGAGTTGGAACTATCTTTTGTATCATCGGGTAATACTTATATTCCTTCATCAATATTGGATACTATAGGAACAGATGAGCCAATAGCTAAAGATTATAATGACAATTTATGGATATGGGAACCTCCGATTAAAGGAGAAACTTATGTAATTGGAGTAGACGTTGCATATGGTGATAAAAAAGATGCCAGTGTTATTAGTGTATTAAAATCAAGCACATTAGAACAAGTTGCAGAGTATGAAGATAACGCCATTATAGTAGATAAATTTGCTGATATTGTAATAGATATAGCTGAATTATATAATAATGCTTTAACTAATATAGAAAGAAACGCAGTAGGTAAAGTATTGATAGATAAGATAGTTGACAAAGTTGGTTATGGTGGTATCAATCTTTATCGGGATATTAACAAGAATGATTTGACACATAAAAAAGGTGACAGAAGTACTTACAAAACAGATATAGGTACATTAGTTGGTAATAATAGAGATATGTTATTAGCTAATATGTATGATATAGTACTGAATAAATATACAGAAGCTTTGAATAATATTATATCAGGTGACAATACGGATATTAAAACAGCAAGAGAAAAATTTGAACAGATAATTAAAAACAAAAAAGGCGACAATATTTTAAAGAAACATAGTATTATTAGATCAGAAAGATTACATCATCAATTATTAGGATTCGTAGTTGATAATCATAATAAAGCTAGTGGTACACATGATGACTGTGTTATGGCTTGGGTACATGCTTTATATTGTTACACAAAAAGTAAACATCTATTATTAAGAGATGCAATCGAGGCGAAAAATGTAGTTATGGGTTATGATGACAAATATAATAAAAATTATAATCTAATTAAATTCATGCAAGCTAACAGTACTTCTAAATTATGGAATAGTACTAGTGCGGATGAATTAGCTAAAATGATGGAGGATGAACAAAATGAAATGAATAATGAAATTAATTCTGATGATGAGAATAAGAAAACTAAGAAAACATCATTAACAGATATATACAAGAATCTGTATGGATTGTAAAATATTTAGGAGGATCAATTAACTATGAAATATTATGTAAATAAAAATATATATCACAATGGTAAAGGTATTAAAGGGGGAGAAATATTTGACCCTGTTGATGTTGGTTATGATGAAAATGATATTAAATACCTTCTCAATCAATTCAAAATAAGACCGTTTGATGAGACTATAAAAAAAGTTGAAGTAGTCGAAACTGTCAAAAAAGAAGAAGTTAAAATTGTTGAAGAAGTAAAAGAGATTGAACCAGAAATAGAAGAAGTAACAGAAGAATCTTTTGATGAAGTAGAACATGCTGAAGCTGTCAATGAAACCCCTGTTGTAGAGATTAAGAAAAAGAGAAATAAAAAAAGTAAAAAATAAGTAGGTGTTTCATTTTGGGTAAATTATTTAATAGCACCGACAAAGATATTAATTTAGACAATGATGATTTTGAAGAATTAAAAAGAAGATCATATAGTCAATTTGGATGGCCTAAGGTTAATATAGAGTGTGACGATTCCAGTTTTTCATATATAATTAAAAAAGGATTAATGCATTTAAGCACATATGTACCTAAAATAGTATACGAACCTATCTCAATTCATGCTCATCAATCAGAATATGTATTAGATAAATATGAACAAGTAAATGGAGTATTAGATGTATATGCTTCTACTGAGTATTTAATTGGCTTAGGATTACCAATACAGGCAACATTAGGAGTACCTATGAGTTTGGCTTCTGCTAATGAAACCGCTCATTTAACTAATTTTGTTTCTTTAATGAGTTCATATCAAATGTCAAAAAATATATGGCAGGTTCAACCTATGGCAGAACTATTGCACCCTAATATAGTCAGACTTTTACCCACGCCTTATTGTGATTCTATTTTTGTTCTTGCTATTACAATCAATCANGAAAATAATTTAGAATCTTTAACTAAGTGGGAAAAAGATTGGCTGGTCAGATGGTGCCAAGCCGGTGTCGGCAAATTTGTCGGGCAAGTAAGAAGAAAATATGATGGTGTAACATTACCTGTGGGCACATTAAGTACATCGGGGGCTTCTATATATACTGAAAATGATGAATTAGAAAAAGGACTCATGGAAGAATTAAAGAAGTTTAAAAAATACAATCAGATGTTTGTGGCGAGAGGATAGTTATATGAATATAGATAATATAAAACCTAGTGATATGGATAATGTTATAACAACATCAGATAAAGAAATATTTGCTGACCCAAGAAATGATTATCAAGGTCATACAAAAGAATGGTATGATGGATTTCAACATGGCTACAGCGATGGGTATGAATAATAATTAAATGTATAATAATATNTTCTATGAANTATTTGANGCAGAAGAACATAGTAAATTCATAAAGAGTGTCGAGAAACAATTTAGAACNAGTCCAGAATATTCTTTATGGTTAAATTCTGTTGTACATAGACATAATTGTGGTGCTACAGGATTAAACAAAGATGCTGATGGTATAGAAATAGAAGTACATCATTATAGAATAACATTATATAATTGGGTAGAATATATAATAGATAAATTTATGAGTGAAAATTTAAATTTAAATTCTCATTATATATGTTTAATTCTTAGTGATATACATTTAAATAATACNGTACCATATATACCACTAATGCATTGTGTCCATAGAATGATTCATAATTCAAGTATGGAAGATGTANTGTTAAAATANCCAGATATAATTAATAATATATATAATGGTGATGTTGATAGAGCATATGAAATAATCGATTATCATATTGGATTATTAAAAGATATATTAGATAAAGAAAATAATAATATGTAATATTATAATAGACGAAGAAAAGAGGAATTAGTAAATGGCAGTAGCAAAACCAGAAAGTCGAGTATTAAAAACAATTTATACTTTAAAAAGTGGTAAGAGTATTGTAGTATCAATGTTAGAAGATGAATGTATTCGAGTATATAATGAATGGATAAATTATACAAATGATAATGACCCGGCAAATATATCACCTAAAATTGTCATTGAAAAGAAAGAAAATAATAAAATTGTTGAAATTTGTGCAATACTAGTATCAGAAATATCAGCAATNCANATTGATGATGTGAAAAGATTCAATAGNNGAGAAGTTTAATTAAAAATAAGTTGGTGGAAGAAATATGTTGTCTTCTGTTTTAAGATATTATGACGAAGCTGTTCTAAATTATTATAGTANTATACAATTTGATGATGGTAAAGAAACTAGNAATGCTCAAACAGTTTTAGCTATTCCTTCACGTAAAGGTNCTGAGTTATTATTAAGTAATGAAGTAACTCCTGTATTNCCAATGATAGTTGTGACTAGACAAGAAATTACTCCAACACCTGAAACTTTTTTAATTAAGAATCAAATAACAAGACCTCNTATATTAAATCTAAATGAAAACAAAAATGTATATGATGGAATAGAAGTAATGCCATATAACATGAAATATCAATTAGATTTTTATTCATTACAACAGGAAGTACATAATATTATATTAGAGCAATTGTTATTTTTAACATATAAAAAAGCTTATATAAAAACATTAATAGAAATAAACAATCATCAAATTGAAGTAAATGCTTATATTAAAGATATAAATTATTCAGACAGCACAACATATGTTCAGATTACCGACCAATCAACTAGAATATTTCATGGAGTTATATCATTTACTTTATGTGGCTTTTTGTATAATGATAAAAGAGCAGTTTCAACAGTTAAAGAAATTAATAATAGTATTTCATCAACAAATGAAATATTACAAGAAATAAAAATTGAAGAAGAACTTAATTAACACATAAAAATAGAAATTAATATTAACACAATTATTAATATATTTATAAATAAAGAGGTGTATCATTAATGCCAATTCATGCTTCTCCCGGCGTATATTCAGAAACTTTAGATTTTAGTTTATATGCTCCAAGATTAACTACAACTACATTAGCATTAGTAGGAAAAACGGTAAAAGGTCCTACTGAACCAACTTTTATATCTTCAGTTAGACAATTTATTGATACTTTCGGAACTCCAAGAAAGACAGATTATAGTGCTTTAGCGGCTATTTCCTATCTTGAATATGGAGCCGCTTGTTGGTTTAGAAGATTAGTAGGAGCCAATGCTACAAAGGCTGTTGTAGGTATTCCAACAGCACAATCAAAAAATGAAGTGTTAGTGGAATCAGTTGTAGAAGATAATAAACAGTATATATATAATGGAGTTTTAACTGATGACCCAGTTCCTGGTACTGTTAATATCGTTATATCTGATCCAAATAAACAAATATCAACTGTAAATATTAAAGACAATGGTATTATTAATGTTGTTGATAATTTAAGATACGGTCTATTTGATGTTAATACAAATAAAGCTTTATCAAATTATGACAATTATATTGATTATGATACTAGTAATTTTAGATTTACACTTGATACAGATGTACAAACAAAGAATGTAATTGTTAAGTATGTCAAAAAAGCTGTTAATGTTGCAACAGCTACTATTGCTCCTGATACAGCAACAGGTTCCACAGCAACAGGTACTATTCCTTCATACACTGCTTTAGTTTATAAAAGTGGTATTAAAGCTTCATCATTTGTACTTACTATAGTAAATGATGGTAATACTTATACACTAAGAGCAAGTAACGAAGTAGTAACTCCTTTAAGCAGTATATGTACTTTAACATGTAAAGATCAATCAGGTGCTGATGTTGCTTTAACTTCAAGTTCATTAAATTTAGTAACTGGTGAGTGGGCTGTTGAATTTACTCCTGAGATAGAATTAGCTGAACTTGGAACAATATTCACGGTTGCTTATACTTATGAAATATTTAAGTGGAAAAATCTAGGTACTGAAATTTCATTTACTGATACTCTAGGTTCACCCGTAAGTTCTAATTCAATATATATCTATGAAGTTGACACTAATATAGTTGATGAAGCTGATATTAAAATAGCACTATCAAATGAATATTCAGCTATAGCTAAAGATGATGGCAACGGTAATTTAGTTGATGTAATTGAAGGTAGTCTATTGGTTGGAACAAATAATATTAACTATGACACTGGTGAATTTTCAATAATATTAGCAACTGCTCCTATAGCAGGTTTAAACATATCTGTTAATTATATGGCTAAAAATAGTTACACGATGGGGGTAGTTGATGATACTGGTAATTATAGTGGTACATATAATTTAAGTTCATCTATTCTTCCTGGTAGTTTAACAATCAAAGTAGGGCCTAATATATTCATCGATGATGGTGAAGGAAGTATAGTTAAAGATAATGTTATTTATGGCGATGTAATTTATAAAGATTTCGCTGGTAATGCTAATGTAACATTTAATTTTGTTGGTACAGAAGCAGATGATGGTGAAGAAGTTGTATTAACATTTATATCTGAAATGGGAACAGCAGTAGCTAAATCATTTGGTGAATCATTCAACGGTGTTACATTAGAATTCTACAAATTAGATTATAAAAATAAAGATGTCACAGATTATTATGGGCTTAAAATTTGGACAGCAGATCAACTTTCAACATCTGCTCCAGCAGAACATTTCCGTGGTTTCACTTTTGCTGACCCTGATGCAACTACATATTTTAGTAATAAAGTTATATCAAATATAGTTGATTTTGAATTATATAATGCTGATGGTAATATCGTTCCTGTACTTGGTACTAAGTTAGTATTAAGCGGCGGATTTGATGATGCTGTTGGTATTAATTCAAGTACAGCTGTATTAGCATTAGCTGATTTTAATAATAATGAAACTTATGATATTAATCTTATCGCCGTACCTGATTTTGCCGGTGATAAAGTTGTAATTAGTGAACTTATTGACCTTTGTGAAAATCAACGTGGAGATTGTTTTGCTATAATAGATCCTCCTCAAGGATTAAATGTACAGAATGTTGTTGATTGGCATAACGGCGATGGCAACTATGCTAACGAAAATGCATTAAATAGTAATATGGCGGCTCTTTACTATCCATGGATTCAAATCAATAATGAATTTACTGAATCAATGCAATGGGTTCCACCTAGTGTTAAGATGGTTTCNGTATATGCTTATAATGATTCAAATTCAGAAGTTTGGTTTGCCCCTGCTGGATTTAATAGAGGCCGAGTATTTACTGCTCAGAGATTAGAGAGAGTATTAAATATAGCTGAAAGAGATTTACTATATGCTACAGATACAAATGCTATTAATCCAATATGTGACTTCAGTGGTGATGGTATTGTAGTATACGGTCAGAAAACATTACAGAGAGCACCTACAGCTATGAACAGAGTTAATGTAGTAAGATTAGTTCTTTACATGACTAAAGTTCTTGCAACAGCTGTTAAATATCTCTTGTTTGAACCTAATGATGCATTAACTTGGTTGCAGTATACTCATTTAGTTGAACCTTTCATGNCAGATATTAAAACACGTAGAGGTTTATATGATTTCAGTATTAGATGTGACAGTACTACCAACACACCATCTGATATTGACAATAATATAATGGTTGCTGAAATTACAATACAACCAACNAAATCAGCTGAAAGAATAATCAACAGATTTAAAATCACATCAACCGGAGCATCNATGGACTAATATATTAATTAATTGTTGGTAAGTGAGTTGATGAAAAATTAATTCACTTACCTAACTTAATATTAAGATATATATTTAGTTATATAAAAAAT
>JGI24711J26586_10003247_pt1 | contig 10892 bp, 4 predicted proteins | sample BioPla3DNA1_FD_26586 | JGI IMG/M metagenome (IMG submission 26586)
GTTGTAATATTTCACTCTTTTATTCCTGTTTTCGGAGCTTTCTTCAGCTGGGTTCTGCTTAATGATGACATCTGGAATTGGCGGATTTTAATTGCCCTTGCGCTGATTTCTTTGGGTACTCTCTTAGTTAACTATGTGCCGAAGGCAGCTAAAAAGCCGGTAGAAAATTAATAATCTTAAACTGCAAGATTACGTGTTTCACAGTTTTTAGTAACGCTATGTGCCTTATCTTCTTGCTCTCCGAAAACATTCAACATGCGGCAAATATTCCGCCTGGTTTCTAAGTCTCACAACTTAAGAAAAGAGTATTACTGCAAAAAACTTTACTTTTTTTGTCTAATTGCCTTTGCGTTAAATGCAGTAGCAAATGATTTAAAAGCGTTCTTGCTATTATACTTTATTTTTCTTTCATTCATAATTTCCATACATTCTTTCTTATCCATATTGACTATACAGCTAAGCTTGTGCCTTGCCCTTGATGTTCCCACATACATAAGTTGCTCTCCTTGACTATCTTCAAAGGTTGTCTTATCGATGTCTACTACTATAATTGCATCGGACTCTAGTCCCTTAAACTTTCTACAAGTAGTAAACTTTACATGCTTGCTATCGAAATTGTACTTTGAATCCTTACAATAAGGTGCAATGATGCTACTCTCCTCGGTTTTACATGTGAGAATAGTAATACTTTCATAGCCTGAAGAAAAAAACTTATTGATTTCTGTATTAAGCATAGCAATTGTTTCTTCCTTGCCCATTGCAAAACCCATTTCAGGTACATCTCCCTTCACTGCATCCTTAAATAGCTTGGGAAATATGTCAGGTCCTAATAATCTCAACGAGGTTGTGGCAATATTCTCCGTATTTCTACAGTTTCTATAAAGTGTGAGTTTGCAGTCCGCTTCTTCGATATATTTAGGCACCTTTCGCGATTGAACCATTTGGTTTCTATCGTAGAATAGATAAAATGTTCCATTTCTGCTTTCATTATCTATTGCATTCATCTTCAGCAGTTCAATTATTTCTTCCTCTTCAAGCTCTTCTTTTCCAAAGTCCTGACCTTCGTCAATTATTACATGTTGGTAAGGAAAACTTTCCTCTATATACATTTCCTCGAGGCGAGCTTTCAAAAGACCGTAATCGTACTTGCTTGTATCGCAAAGCTTACAAGCAAAACCGGCAATTGTATAATAATCAACACGCTCATACGCATATGCTTCTCTAAGATAGTCTTTGAGGAGTGAGTTGTAACACAAGAACAGCACATTTTCTCCCTTGTCCGAATGTATCTTAGCTTTTTCAATTGCCATAACAGTTTTCCCCGTGCCCGCAAATCCGTTAATAATAGCATTATTCTGTTCCTCGAGATAATTAAGCAGAGCCACTTGTTCTCTTAACATCCTTTTAAAAACATTCTTTCTACGCTCTACCTCCACTTCTTGAAGGGAAATTAAACTAAAACTTGGAGCCAAAACTCTCTCTAGTATTAGTTTTGTGTCCGCTTCCGACAAATTAGTTTCGACATTTGCCGGTATTTCCAAGGCAAATATTCTTTCAATTTCCTCCTCAATTTTGCCGAATGAATCTGCCGTCAAGGTAATTTTCAAATCTGCATCAGATGGAAGACTTCTCCCTTCAAACCTGCTCAAAGGAACATCCGGAAACCAAACCGCATGAAGCAATTTGCAACGTTCAAATTCTCGTTGCATACCCCGCTCAATCATATAATCCTTAAACTTCCACTTGTTAGCTTTTGCTTGATTATATGGTCCACCCTTCTTCATTATTCTGCCACTGCCGTATCTCCAATTACCTTCCGCATAATCAGCTTGGCCAGCCTTTGCTTCCACACATAGAATTCCTTTTTGGGGGTGAAAAATAACAAAGTCAGTTTCGCTTTCACTAACAGCATACTCACTAACGCTTAGGATTGTAAATGAATGGAAAACATAATATTCATCCGAAAGCCGATTTAATTCATCGAACATCAAGCCTTCTTTACTCTTGGGATCAAACTCTCTCGGCATATCCGGTATCATTTTTGCCATAGTTTATTCTCCGACTTTCTCAAGTAGTTCTTTGATATCAAACCCTTCTTTAGTGCAGAATACAGCCCATCCGGTTTTTTTTGCAATTAGGTAGTCCTCATATGCATCATTAAGAAATAGGATTACTTCCTTAGAGTCCCATATTAAATTTGCAACAAACTTCTCAGCAGTTTCTTCAATTTCTACAGTTTTACTGTAATACGGTCGTGCAATATTCTTCGGACTGTTTTCCTTGACCTTTTCTATGAGAGATAATTCTTTTTCATAGAAGCAATCGTCTAACAAATCGCTCCATATCTCATCTGCAGATTCATTTCCGGGATTTCTACCGTCGTTGCCGAGTATAAGTTTCATTTTTTCGGATAAATGTGCACCTGTACTCCAAGTTTCTTTCTGATAAGTCTCACTTGCACTTTCTAGTTCTGACAACAACTGCTTCATAACATCGATTGCCAGCTTGCGTTGCAGCTTATTATGGTACGACTGATTATAGTAATTTCTTAAGCAACTATAACACGATGTGTTCTCATCACAACATTCTCGGCTTATTTTATCAAGCCCAGCTTTTAATGAGCTCACAACAGCATTCTTGTTGAGTAATCTCTTAACATGTCCGGCACCGCCCGGAACATTGTCGTACAAGAGAATATCATAACTTCCATGTTCAAGGTTCATTTCAAGAATACCATCGATATCTCTTCTCTCAATCTCCAAAGCGATGCTCACACCTTCTAAAAAAGCATACAGGAATGACAACGCCTGCGGATATCCAAACTTGACACTAGAGCTTAGGATAGGAATGGTAAAGCGGGCAATATCCGTTCGGAATTTGTGCCCTAGGCGCAAATAATCCAGCTCGCCACAAGAACATTTAAACTGTCTAAAGTTCTTGTGTTTCTTTTTGGTCTTGGGTGCTCTGCGATTTTCCTTCACAATATCGCTATAACCACAAACAGGACACATATAAAATCCCGATTTGTTCATGACAAGAAGCTCATCATCGCTACTGGTCTCAACTATCATGGTGTTGCCCAAAACAAGATTTTTTTCATCCTTCTTGCCTTTGCCAACATACGAAACTTCACCTGAATACGATCTCTTTGGTTTTAATCTTGTGCTCTCTTTTGTTTCATTGCTTTTAAATCCATAAACAGGCTCTATGTAATATTCCTCTTCCGTCGATATTGCTTTACCGCAGTATTTGCATTCCTTATCACTGCCTTCACTTATGAAAACATTGATCCTTTTACAGGCAGGACATGTAACAAACCAATTCTTTGGAAATTCAGATTGTTTTTTTAATGTAATATATTTTGAAACATATTTATTTCCTTCGACTACCACTTCCGAATCAGGCGCATACTCCGATATAGCAATTCTTAAATCACGACTTAAATCAAAGTCGTTTACCGGAGTCCCGTTTTCATAAATCTGTAAATCAACAACATCAACCGGAAATCCATACTTGGGTATTACACAGTATTTTGATAAGGATTCGATCACTCCTGTTTTTTCAACATCTTTCATTTGATTGTTATAATAATCAGCATCTCTGTATTTTTCTTCTTTTAGTGCCTCGTCTTTAGCATTTTCGAACTCGCCAATCATCTCGCGTATTTTTTGGACAAAATTAGACAGCTTTTCATCATCTCCGCCCATCTCATCAAGCCATTTAAAATCCCTGTACTCAGCATATACCGGTTCAGGCAACATTTTCTTGCTTATATAATCGTTTAGCTCTTCCGGTTTCGAGTCCATATATTTTTTGAACTCATCGTAACCGCCACCATTTTTAACAAATTCTCCCAGGGACCTGAAGTACTCGGGATAAGTTCTAAAGAAGTATCCCAAACTTGTAGCCATTAAGTGTCTTATTATAATCTTTTTGTTAAGGACATTAAAATACGGCGGATTTATTCGACCGGATATCAGTTTTTTCGGCTCTGAAAAATATGTGTAGTCGTGGGATCTGTTGTCGCAATATGTGAGAATATACGCCGCATTATCTTTTCTACGTCCGGCACGACCGGCTCTCTGAACATAATTAGCCGGTGTCGGCGGTACATTTCTCATAAAAACTGTTTCTAAGGAGCCTATGTCAATGCCCATTTCAAATGTAGTAGAACAGCTCAAGATATTGATCTCCTTGTTCACAAAATCGGTTTGATGCTTCTTGGCAGTTTTTCTGTCGAGCTGAGCAGTATGTTCCTTGATTACAATTCGTTCAATCTTTTTGTTCTTATATTGCTGACGGTAATAGTTTGTGGCTAGCACTTCATCCGGATCGACCTCTATCAGTTTGCCGGGACACCTATCTTGAATACATTTGTCGTTGATGTTATGCGGTGTAAGCCTTCCGCATTTATCGCATTGATAATATTTTGAATTTTTATAATTTTTGATTATATAACGACTCGCATCTATTTGATATGCATCACGCTCAAGATGCTTAATAAAAAATCTTTCGTTTTCCTCCTTCTCGCTTGTCTTCTTCATCAAGGAAAACAAAATTTCAAGCACTTTCTTTGCCTCCTCGGCGTTCATATCAAATGCCTTCATAGTATACCGCACTATCATGTTGCTCTCGCTAACTACAGGTAAAAAGCTTCTTAGCGTTTTGAATTCTTTTTCTTCAGAACTCGTTTTCTTTCTAGGATTATTTAAGGTAACAAAGAGATTAAAACGTCTAAATTCTAAGACTTCTTTCTTTTCCTCCGGTGTAAGCGTTGATTTTACATAGTTAATAGCCGGTGTAGTCTTAAATACACCTAATGCGATCTGCATAAATGTGTAGAGCTTTTCCCTTGTCATATTACATCCACCAAAAGCATCTTCGATATCCTCATCCGTAAACACATCTATAAGACTCTTTACATCCAGATCAAAATAATATAAACCCAATCCTTCTCCGTCATAAGAGCCATCCACCTTTAACAGGTCCACTAAAACAGCTGCCCATGCATTTTTATGGGCGTTCATTCCGTTCTGGAACAAATCCCCCATCTTGATTTTATCTTCCAGATATGCTATAAGCTGGTCAAGATTCATTTCTGGATGATCTTTTATTATTTCCCAAATCAAGCGTTTGCGCAACATACGCACATGGTTATAATCAAAAAACATGGCTGTAAAAGCCGCCTGTTGTCTGCTGTCAGAAAAAATTAAATATTGCTTTACTTTTTTATCTTTCTTTTGACTCTGTATTTCTTCAGTGGGTTTTAACGAGAGCTTTTTGACTTTCCTTACTTTCTCTTCTTCCTCGTCTATCGCCTCATAAAGCATCTGTGCAATAAGAGCTGTCGCTTCATCTTTTCCAATGTTTAAAGCCTTAACAATTCCCGACTGAGCTCTATGTCCGCAACAAGGACACTGCGAAATATTGTTGTAAATCGAATCTACTTTTTTCTCTTTCCCTTGAATAACTTTATATGCTATAAAGTGGTAGTCCTCACCGCATTCACAGCTTTTCGCATTGAGGTTCTCTGCGGCATGAATTTCGCCGCATTTTGCACAAATTCTGTATTCTTCTATGCTGTCATTTTCTACTTCATCCTCGTTAACCGCATTTTTTAAAAGAAAGTAGTCCACTTGTACAAAATCTTCGTCTCCGTAGTTCTCGTATATGTCCACCTCTTCATTCTGCAAGAGATACTCCAGATAATCTTTATTGTTTTTCTTAATCTTTCCAATGATGTATGGAGAATTGCAATATTTGCAGTTGCCGATTTCAAAAGCCTTCATGCCATCGATCTCCGACGTTTTAGTGAGACTGAGCTTCGGCTCCCTTCCATATGTTATATAGGCTCCCGATAGAGGACGCACAAATGAGTGGTATTTAAGGTCGAATAATCCTATGCCGTCTTTCTCAGTTGCATTTATCAAATCGATCAAAGCAATGAGCTCTTCCTGCGAAACATATTCTTTCATCTCGTTGTGTATATATGAAAAGTCTTTGCTCTCTTTGCTCAAAATATCGCTCAGCTTGTGTACATTTTCATCTTTCAAAAGCAGTTCGTATAATATTTCGCCAATAACATTAGTAGTGGGATTATTGTACTTGGAAGCAATATCCCTTATCTTATCTGGCTTCTCTATTGCTTCCTTAACATCAATATAGTCGGCTCCTTTAATTCTATATTTTGGACTCTCCTGCAAGGGTATCCTTTTTGAAAAAATAATATCCGAGGTTTCAAATTTGGTTGATGTGAGACTACATGCAAATTTTACAATGTCATTCTCTGATTTTCCCTGTTCCCCTAAGGTTGCACTCGTGAGAATAAACTGCGGTCTTTCAAGTGCAAGACCGGTAAGCCTTCTAAGCAAAAGCGAAATCTCAATGCCTTTGGAACCGTAGTAAGTATGTGCTTCATCGAGAACTACATACTTCCAAGCTTTAAGCCTTTCCGGCTTAAAAATTGAATAGTCGTTTGGTCTGATAAGCAAATATTCGAGCATCGAATAGTTAGTGAACAAGAGGTGTGGCGGGTTTTCACGAATCTCTTCCCTTGTCACAAGCTCATTATCGCTTATTTCAATACCGTTCTCCTTACCAATTCTGATCCTTTCTTTTTCAGAACCGCTCTCCCCCGTTTCCCCAGTAAAAAACCCGAATGTTATATCAGGACAATTTCTTAATATGCTTCTGATACGATTAATCTGATCGTTGACAAGAGCATTCATTGGATATAAAAATATTGCACGAACGCCTACTTCATTATTTCCCTGCTCTACATCAGATAAAAGCTCATTGAGAATCGGATACAGAAAGCATTCTGTTTTACCTGAACCTGTACCTGTTGTAATAACCGCACTTCTGCCATTTTTAATAAGTTTAATTGATTCCTCTTGGTGGGAGTATAGCGGTCTTTTAAAATCAATGCCATCTAATTTGTGAAACGACTTGCAGAGAACATTTTTCTCTATAAGATAATCCAAGTTGTGACCTCTCTCAAAGGGGAAGCTCATGTCAACATAGGGCCCCTTAAACAGTTTTTCTTTTTCCAGTTGCTCAACAAACAGCTTTCGAAGAGAGTCCTTATCGAATTCAAATGTTGATTTCAGGTATTCTCTATACTGTTTATCAATATACTGTGATCGCTCGATAGGATTAAGCTTTTTCACTTTTTAACCGCTCCTTTCAGGCTCAGCGTATATAAATAAATATCCGGTGCATTTTTATGCTCAAGCGAATTTAATATTTTGCCATCATAAAAAAGCAGGCCATCCCCATTGTTGGTATTGGTAATATACACATCTATTGTGTCATCTATAACATCACTGCATAGTTCAATATCAACCGGATTTATTCGATCGAGCCACCATGGTCCTTTCTGTCTTTGTATAAATATTTTTCCTCTGAAACTCTCATCCCTAAGAATATCAGTTATATGAACATATGCTCTGTTGAATCGAAACTCTTTTTCATCGTAGCTCTCTCCAGTGAATTTATGAAAGTAGATCTTTTTGATCTGAAAGTTTTTGCCCACAAAATCTTGCTTGATATAGAACACCTTTTTTATCTGACAAATCGGATCTTTTGCTAAAGTAAGCCCCTTTGCTTCTTCGTAAAAATTTATAGAATATTCTTCAAAAGAATTCAGCTCTTCTACTGTTTCAGTCTGCTCGGTTTTCAGCATCTTGCTACGGCATATTTTCTCACTTCTGTTATTAAGCACTTCAAAAAAGACCGGATTCTTACCGTAAAAAACCGGTGTTACTTCAATCTTTCTGGCTTTATCTAAAAGTAATATCTCTGTTTTTTCCTCGTCTATTACGCTACTGTTGTAACAACGAATCACATTTTCTACTTTATTATTTGCAGCAAACACTAAGCTGACATATTTATTGCTAATCCTATAGGAGTTTAGAAATCCTATAGAGATCGACTTATATATACCCTTATCCTGAACTACAATATTCTCATCAATTAAATGTCTGTTTTCTGAATAGATCGAGAGCCCATCACACTTGGAGTTGAGCACATACATTGTCGCTTCCAGCGGAACATCACCTATCCATAATTCATCAGATGCTTTATTCCAACTGCCGTCATTTATCTTATAGAAACCAAAATCAAATGGTAGTAAATAGCTAAATAATTTGCCGGCATGATCAAAGCTTATAAAATCACTCTTAAAATTGCTCACAGATATTTCTTCAGTTATTTCCTCGGCTAAGACGCCAGAACTAACTGTAACTTTATAAATTCCTTGATCAATTTCCTCTTTTTGATAACGCAATTCCGGATCGTATGCAAAAGATGTCCTAAAAATTCGATTCTTATTGCCTCCGGTAATTATCTGGTTAACTTCTACCGTGTAGATGCCACTCTCTTTCAGATTGAGAGCAACCGTATATTTTGTTATTGACTCTCGTGATATTCTCGTACATCCCATCTCTGAAAGCTTATGCGGTCTGGAATTGATTAAAATCTCAAACTTGTCTGATGTATTGTCAGCTTCAAAGAACAACGCCTCTGCCCTTTCATAAACATCTATTTTTTCATTCTCCTCTGCCTTGGATAAAAAACAGTTTTTATGAAGCTTACCTAAAATGCCCGGCTTTAGTACTGACGAAAAACTAAATACATCACGGCCGACACTTATAGTATCGCCGCTTTTTACCAACTTATAGCCGATACTGTAAAACTTTTCGTCCAGAATATTCTTAAACTCTATATTCTCGGCTCTGTGACAAATATACGCCGTACCCTCAAAATCTGTATTGTTATCTATTTCCCGACCTTCCTCATTAAAAACAATATAGTCTCTATGCAGTTTATCTCTGCTGTCATATATGACTTCTTCAGCACAGACAAGGCGATATGTCAATTTTCCCAAAGGCTTTTCAATTTCGATCTTAGGTGGATTTATCTGATAGCCGCCTATGACTTCTTTTATATAACAATCATCTTTTCTATAAATTTCTTCATTGTCATTTAGAACTTCAATGGCTATATCTTTATAGTTATATTGAGCTTTAACCCTATGTATAGGCGGAACAAGATATATAAAATTATTTGTCATAAAAAAATTAGGTTCCCAACGTGATCTGAGTTCCGACGAACTCATTCTGTGTTCATCGTCGGTTTGAGACGGTTCCCATAGCTGTTTTTTCCACCCCTCGTATCCAAACTTTAGATAAGAGTTTGGAATTATTACTTCCTCTCTCCAGTAATGCTTATCAAGCAGTTTAACTACAATAACACTTAGCTCGACAAGTGGATCCAAGCTTTCTTCTCTTTCAATCAACTGTTTTGTAGAGGCTATCAATTTATATGTTTTCCGAGTAACATTTACAGAAATATCATCTTTATTTAAGTTCATGTCGTTGCGGAGACCTTCGTATACAAATTTAAAATCCTCATGGGGATCGTCCGGCAAATCATATTCAAAATTTATTTTGTAAATATCGAATATAAACTCAAAGAAAGCAGGTAAAAAAGCCTGAGGCACAATTGCATTTTCCAAAACAACATTTATTATTCTCTTTCTGCTACCGGAAGTACCCGCCCTCCTATATTTACTGAGAATATTCCTTATCACTCCCTCTACCTTTTGCTTTGAATACCTGCTATAAGCCTTCGTATATATGGAACACACATTATCATAGAAATTTCCGTCGTAGTTAAGCATTGCAATAAGCGAGAGAGAAACAACTATGATTCTGGATTCTACAAAATGGTAGTTGTTGCCACCCATGGATATTGCTCTCATTAGCTCTAATTCCGCTCTTTTATGGATTTCTTCCATGTCGGTTTCGCTATCTAGGATGCCCATTAGATCTATTCCTATATTCTCTCTCTTTGACACTTTATTAAGTAGCCGGTTTAACTTTGCTTCAATTTTTGAGTTTTTATTTCCGGAAGGTTCAATTGAATCTCTCACATCATTCTCCCCACATCAAAATAAAGTTTTACTCTCTTTATTTTATTATATCTTCTCTACATTAAATTAACAATCAAATTTTCCTAAAAACCGCCGTCGCCTTTATTGCCGCCAAACTCGCAGCCGTAAGAGTGACCATGCCCGTAATACCATCGGCCATACCTATATCCGTAATGAGGAGGACAGCTTGCGCAATTGCCGTCGCATATTCCGTTACGTCTTTGTGACTGACCTCCGAACATTTTACCTGCAAGTTTTCCTCCAGCAAGCACTAAAAACAAACGCTCAAAAAAGTCGAGTTTCTTAGGCTTTTCATAAACAAATTCGTCAAAACAAATATCGTCTTCAAAAAGCTTTTCTTCACTCAAATCTTCCGGTAAGGCAAGACTGCGCTTAGAGCAAATGTCGGCAATTATATCGTCATCGAACATTCCGTAAAGCTTTTCTATATCTTCATCATTCAGTCTGTTTGCGGAATTATAGGCTGCTATCTCGGCTAATTTTTCATCATTGCCGCTTAGAAATTCTATTAAATCATCGGCGGAAAACTCGAGCTTTGCCTCCACCGCTTTTCTTAAAAGACGGTTTGAAGCGCTTTCGTTTCCCTGCAATTCGATTATAATTTCCGCCACTTTTTCCGCAGTGCCGAGAGAAGTCAAACCGGAGAGATTCCGAACCTGCGTACTCTCTGCCCAGTCATAGAATTTTTCGTAATACTCATCCCAGGTGTACTTGCGCAATCGAGCTACCTCCAACCGCTATCTATAGGTTGTTATCGTATGCTCCAGAGAATGCTGTCAATCTTTTTAATCTCTGATATCCATTTATAATCGGGCAGTACTCGGTCGAACTCACTGATACATTCTTTGGCTTTTTCTGTCTTCAAGAAATCATCGTACCATTTTTCTATGTTTGCATAGAGAATAATTGCATTCTTCAGTTTTTCTTCTTTTGTTGC
>JGI24711J26586_10003251_pt1 | contig 10880 bp, 5 predicted proteins | sample BioPla3DNA1_FD_26586 | JGI IMG/M metagenome (IMG submission 26586)
TGAAGATGTAGTCTAGCATCTACATCAATAACAATCTTTTCTGGATACAATTTAGCAATCATAACTAATTTAATTTATTGATTTATAAATATTTATATTATTTTTTATGCTATCTATTAAAGCATAATTCTTTCTATACATGACATAACCAACAAAAATAGATAATAAACATCCAATAATTAGTATTGGTAAATGACTCATAAAATTGCCATAAAAATCTTCCCTTTCAAATAACACACTGAAAATTTGAGGTAAGGTCAATAATAATATGGGCAGTGCAACAAAAAAAGATAGCAACATTTCACGTTTTTCATAAAGCTGAAGTTCACTAACATTAGTTGCAAAATTCACAACTGCCCGTTGATAGTTACTTACTTTCCTTAATTTTATTAAATACTTTCCATATCCTATAATACTAAATACAAATAATATTAACACTAAAAAGAATGGAACTGCATTACGGGTCTCATTAAGAAATAAACTAATATTTGTAATTAAAAAAATCACTATAGAGAAACTTAAAGTAAGCATTAACAACTTTCGGTATAATAATCCATTCTGATATAAAATTATTTTTTGTCTTACAATACCTTCTAACATTCTTTGGTTACAAGATACACTTTGATTTAATTGCTCACAATAAAGATTCCAACTTTGCATGTAATCTTCAAACTTAAATTCACTTTTTGTCATAATTACTATTCTTTATAATGTGTTCTAACTTAATTTTTATTCTTTGAATTCGAGTTCCCACATTTGAGACACTAATCCCTAATATTTCCGCTATTTCTTTATGACTTTTATTTTCTAGATACAAAAATATCAAGGATTTATCAACTTCATTAAGTTTTTCAATAGCCTCATATAGTATTTCTAATTGTTCATCGGGTTTATTCTTATCTGTTAAGTGATTGAATTCTTCTCTAATTTCAACAATCGGAATTTGTTTTTTCTTGTTCCTTAAATGACTAATTGCAGTATTTAAAGTGACTCTGTATAGCCATGTAGTTAATGATGATTTCCCTTCAAATGTATGAATACCCTTCCAAATATTTAGCAATACTTCCTGAAATAAGTCACTCATTTCTTCTCTTTCCCCATTAGAGTATATACGACAAACATTTAGCATCATTGATTTATAGTTTTTAATTATAAACTCAAAACTTTCTTCTTTATTCATCACTCAATTTTTATTTTAAATGTTTTATCGTCTTTAATATAATTAGTAGCAAAAGTTACTCAAAAATCACATGCAATAACTAATTTCTTTGTAAAATAGGTTTGAACTTAAAAAACTAAATTACACTTTAATGCTTTTGTTTAACACTGATGGTATAGTCCCTTAAACCTATTAACCCTTTTTCTTTCTTTATCATTGGTAGAATTTATTTTTTAGACAAATTCCATTTTCTTGACCAAACAAATATGCCTGGATATCAAAAAAATCTGAAAACAAAAAACTTTAAAGAAAGAAATATAAATTTATTATTTCTACCTTTAAATGCAACAACGAATCAGCCAAATAAATAAAATTGGAGATCTAAAAGTACATCAACTCAAGTTCAATTGCAATCCATGATTATAAATTCCTCAAAATAAAATCGGTCATCTTTTTATAGAGATGTAATCTGGTGTTTCCACCGTAGATGAAGTGATTTTTATTCGGATAGAAGAATTGTTCATATTGGAAGCCTGCCTCGTTGAGCGCCATGACCAGCTCGATCGCATTTTGGAAATGAACATTATCATCGGCAGTACCATGTATTAACAAGTAGTTTCCTGAGGCTTGATCAGCGAAGAAAATGGGGGAATTATCATCATATCCTTTGGGATTTTCTTCCGGAGTAGTTAAGAAGCGCTCTGTGTAAATATTGTCGTAATAGCGCCAGTTTGTTACCGGTGCTACAGCGATTACAGCCTTGAAGATTCCCTCTCCTTTCATCATGGCGAGAGTCGACAGATAACCGCCAAAACTCCATCCCCAAATACCGATTCTTTGCGCATCTACATAAGGTAAACTCTGTAAATATTTTGCAACGTTAATCTGATCTTCCGCTTCCATTTTGCCCATATTCAAATAGATCTGCTTTTTGAAGTCCGCTCCACGTGCCCTGGTTCCTCTTCCATCTACACAAACCACGATATATCCTTTCTGAGCTAACATTTGATACCAGAAATCATCATTCATTCTGCGCATTCCGTTCATCACCTCTTGCGAACCCGGTCCGCCATAGCAGTAAATCAACACAGGATATTTTTTATTGGCATCAAAATCAAGCGGTTTGAGCATCCAGCCATACAAAGTTGTTCCCTCTGCAGTTTGAAAGTTGATCATCTCTTTTTGGGAGAAACCATACTCTTGCATCTTGTTTTTCAAACTTCCATTATCTGCCAAAACTCTCAGCTGCTTCCCTTTTTTGTCATAAATTGCATGAACTGGCGGAGTATTAAGATCGGAAGTGGAAAGTTTATAAAAAGAACCGGTAGTGCTAAACTCAGCAGTTGACCAGCCATTTCCGGAAGAGAGCAACTGTTTTTTCTTGCCGTTAAAACCGATTACATAGAGGTCACGATTATGGATTCCCGACTCATTGGAGAGATAATAGATCTTTTGTTCTTTTTGATCAATGTACAGAATTTCAGCCACCTCCCACTCTCCGGTAGTCACGGGTGTGAGTTTTTGATTGTAGTCCGAAATATAGATGTGATTATATCCCTCTCTTTCAGATGTAAAGAGNAATCTTTTTCCATCTTGTAAGAAAAGCACCTCTTCAGGAATATCGATCCAAACGGATAAGTTCTCATTGTAAATCACTTTCTTTGCCAATTGAGGTAAGTCGATAGCAAAAAATTGCATCTCTGTTTGCTTGCGATTCAGCTTCATCACAATCAACTGATTGGGAACTGCACTCCAGAAAATTCGTGGGTAATAACAATCTTCATTGGGATCAAAGCCCAAGTCGTACGATTTTTGAGTATTCAAATCGTAATAAAAAAGAGAGATTTTAGAGTTTGCTTCTCCCGGTTTGGGATACTTGTAAGTGTACTCTTCAGGATAAAGTTCTCCCCATAAAGTCATCGAAAACTGTTTTACTTCCGATTCATCGAAACGATAATAGGCAATTTTAGAACCATCGGGAGACCATGCAAATGCCTGTGCCAAAGAGAGTTCCTCTTCATAAACCCAGTCAGCCATCCCATTGATGATATGATTGTACTTTCCATCAGTTGTAATTTGAGTCTCTTTTCCGGTATTCAAATCGCTGATAAACAGATTATTATCTCTCACAAACGCCACTTTATCCCCTTGTGGTGAAAAAGTTGCAAAGGATTGTTTTCCCAATTGGGTATCCGCCACGGCAATCAGCGTATCTTTTTGAATATCATACACATAATAGAATGCTTTTGAACTTCTTCTGTATATCACCTCTTGCTCTATTGCCAACAAAATCTTTTTCTCCTGTGCATCAAAAGAGTACTCATCCACAGTGCGAATATTGATCCGACCTTCAGTTAACTCAGTCAATCGGGTACTTTTCATGAGCGTTTCCACCAACTCTCCGGTTGCAAAGAGATGTTTGTCGATTCCCGATCTGGAAACTACGGTGTAGCAATCAGAGAGCGGCATAGATTGAAATCCGGGAACATAATCGGGTCTAAAAGTTCCTTTTTCCCATATATCCTCGAGTGTAATCTGTTGAGTTTGAGCTTGTGTCCAACCTGCAAAAATTGCAAAAATAAAGAGTATTACTGTCAACTTTTTCATCTTCTTTCACTTTTTAAACTGCAAAAATACGAAATTATGTTTGTATATCTTTATGAATATAAAAAAAAAGGGGGGAAGGTCACCTTTCCTTTCATCTCAAATTTAATTGTAATTTTGCATGATGAAACACAAAAATCCACATTGGCCTGAATTGAGTCTGTTACTCAAAACACTACCATCCAAACCGGGCGTGTATCGCTTTTTGGATGAGCAGGGAAGGATTATCTATATCGGGAAAGCTAAAAATCTCAAAAAACGGGTCAGCTCCTACTTTACCAAGGTACACAATACCGGCAAGTTAAAGGTGCTGGTTACCCGAATTGCCGATATCAAAACAATTATCGTGGACAATGAATGGGAGGCACTTTTACTTGAAAACTCCATGATCAAAGAGCATCGTCCACGGTACAATGTGATGCTCAAGGATGACAAGACCTACCCCTGGATTGCGATCTCGAAAGAGCCATTTCCACGAATCTATTACACCCGGGAACCGGACTGGAACAACAATTTAATCTTCGGTCCCTACCCTTCCATCAGATATATGCACACCCTGCTGGATACACTTTTTGAAGTGTTTCCTTTCAGAAGTTGTAAAACCCTTTCCAAAAACTCGCGTCCTTGCTTGCAATACCACATCAAACGATGCGCGGCACCTTGTGCCGGACTGATCAGCGAGGAGGAGTATCTGGAAAATATCGATAAAGCCATAGCAATCATAAAAGGGAAAAATCATGCTGTTATCAAGTTGCTCAAAGATGAAATGATGCAGTTTGCCGAGGCGTGGGAATTTGAAAAAGCACAGGCTATAAAGGAAAGAATTGAAATTTTGGAGACCTACATCGGCAAATCTGTAGTGGTCAATCCCAACATCACAGATTGTGACGTGTTCACTATCCACAAAGAGGAGGAGCTGGCTTATATCAACTTTATGAGAATTGTGGAGGGATCGATTGTGCACAGTTATACATTGGAATATCACAAAGCGATTGACAACAGCGTTGAAGAGTTGCTCCTGATGGGGATTGTGGAGGTTGAAAAGCGGAGCGGACAACTCTCTCCGGAAATCATCCTTCCCTTTGATCCCCAAATTGAAACGGATCAGTTCAAATTCACCGTACCTCAAAGAGGAGACAAGAAAAAATTGTTGGAACTGAGTGAGAAAAATCTAAAGTTTTACATTTTAGAGCAAAAGAAAAAAGCGGCTTTAATTGATCCTGAAAAAAACCAAAAGCGAATTCTGGAAACAGTCCGCAAAGATCTAGGAATGAACAATCCACCTGTACGAATTGAGTGTTTCGACAACTCCAATACCGGCGGTGCCGAGCCGGTATCCGCAATGGTTTGCTTCATTAACGGGAAGCCTGCAAAAAAGGAATACCGTCACTTTTTGATCAAGAGTGTGGAAGGTGCGGATGATTTTGCCACTATGAAAGAGGTGATTGAGCGACGCTATAAACGAGTATTGGAGGAACAACTGCCCCTTCCTGACCTCATCATCATTGATGGTGGGAAAGGACAACTTCATGCTGCACAGCAGGCATTACAAGAACTCGGGATAGATCAAAAAGTGATGTTGATTGCCATTGCTGAACGTCTGGAGGAGATCTATCGTGTAGGAGAAGCTATTCCTTTATACATCAACAAGAAATCGGAAACACAACGATTGATCCAGCAAATCCGGGATGAAGTGCACCGCTTTGCTATTACTCACCATCGCAAGCGCAGAGCCAAAAAGAGTATTGGTTCCGAACTGGATCAAATTCCCGGTATTGGACCCAAGAGTAAAGAAAAACTGCTCACTCATTTTAAGAGTATGAAAAGGATTGCCAATGCGCCATGGGAGGAGTGGGTGGAACAGATTGGTCCCTCCAAATCTTTAATTCTGAAAAAATATTTCGAAAACATAAACAAAGCAGAGTAAACATCCTAATTTTCAGTATCTTTGCCATCGTAAAAAAAAACACAATTAAACATGACCATTGACTTATTTTGCAGAAACACTAAACAGTTTCTAACCGTTCCTTACGGAGCTACATTGGCTGAAATTATTAAACAACACAATATTGAGCAAGAATTCCCTTATTTGGGAGGATTGGTGAATAACAATATCAAAGCACTGAGCTATCGTGTTCACAAACCTTGTACCGTTCAATTCTTTGATATCCGAAGTAGCTACGGCATCAATATGTACACGCGTTCCCTTTACTTTGTTCTCTATAAGGCAGTTCGCGACCTCTACCCTACCGTTACTTTAAATATTTTACACTCTATTTCGGGTGGAAAATATTGCGAATTGGAAAATAGTGATTTCTCTGTAAATCAATCTGTTGTTGATCAAATTCAAAACAGAATGCAGGAGATTATTGATGCTGATCTTCCTTTTATTCGCGAAAGGGTACTTTCAGACAAAGCATTTTTGGATCTCAAATCGAAACAAAATGGGGAAATGGATGGAAACGAGATTTTTATTGACACAAACAAGTTTTATACCAGCATATATCACCTGGATGATACCATCAATTATTACTATGACCACCTCCTACCCTCCACAGGTTACCTTACCATATTTCGACTTGATCTGTACGAAAATGGAGTTTTATTAAAGCTCCCTTCCCGCAAAGATGGAAAGAGTATCGCAAGAACACGTGAAATGCCCAAGCTGTTCTCGGTATATAAACAGTTCAAAAGTTGGGGAAAAAAGATTGGAGTACCCTACATCAGTGACTTAAACCGAATGGTAGCCGATAAAGGGGTTGGAAACTTGATATTAACTACCGAAGCTTTACATGAAAAAATTTGGGCTAATACGGCAGATGAGATTCAAAGACTTGGAAAAAAAGTGGTATTAATCAGTGGTCCATCCAGTTCCGGGAAAACCACTTCATGCCGCCGTTTGTCGGTACAACTCAGTGTGTTGGGATATCATCCTGTTCAAATATCTGTAGATGACTTCTTTGTAGAGCGTCCTGAAACTCCGCTAGATGAAGAGGGTAAGTACGACTTTGAAGCACTGGAAGCGATCGACCTGCCCCTCTTTAACCAAACACTGTTAAGACTAGTGCAAGGTGAAGAGGTTGAAATGCCCCGATTTAACTTTAGTACCGGAAGTAAAGAGTGGCATGGGGACACTATTCAACTGCAAGAAAACTCCATTATGATCATTGAAGGAATTCACTGCTTAAATCCAAAATTGACCCAATCGATTGATGATTCCATAAAGTACAAAATCTTTGTTTCTGCTCTGACCTCACTTTCAATCGACAAAATGAACCCCATTCCTACTACAGATAACCGATTGATTCGCAGGATTATCCGCGATTACAATTACCGTGGTTACAGTGCCACAGAGACCATTAGACGATGGGCAAGTGTCCGCAGGGGTGAAGAAAAAAACATCTTTCCATTCCAGGAAGAGGCGGATATGATGTTTAACACTTCGCTTATTTATGAGTTGGGAGTATTAAAACCTTACGCTTTACCAATTCTGATGGAAGTTCCTGAAAGAGCACCTGAATACGCAGAAGCGGCTCGTTTACTCAAGTTTCTCTCCTATTTTTCTCCTATCCCCGAAGAGGATATCCCCGGAACATCGATTTTGAGAGAGTTTGTGGGAGGAAGCAAATTTCATTACTAAACAACGGTTGAAGTGAAATAGGAATAAATTTTGGTTTTTTTTCTTTTTTCTTTTTGAAATAAAAAAAAAAGGGGGGCAGGAAATTCATCATACAAATAAAAAGTTTAACCCCACTCGGTATATTAAAACTTTGTATATCTTTGTCGTGCCTATTTGTTTATTGAAACCCCGAAAGCTCCAAATGACTAAGATTAACTTTTAACTAACTACATAAAAATAACTGATAATGACCTTAAAAACACTAAAACCTCGCAAAGCGCTCAATAAAGCCTTTTTGAGAGTAAAACCGAACAGGAGTGAAATTGAAATTTTCAAAACCAATCTCATCACTTTGCTCGACAGAATTAATGATTCTGAAAGCGAGGAGTTTCATAAAAACCTAATTTCAGACTTTCTCAAAGATACATACTACAAGCAAAATCACTTCATCAATACCAAAGGTCGAAATGATCTGGTAATTCATAACGGACCTAATGCAAATTCCACAGTGGGCGTCATCATTGAAGCAAAAAAACCGACCAACAAAGCGGAAATGATTACTACTCAAAATCTGAATGCTAAAGCATTTCAAGAATTGGTATTGTACTACTTACGTGAAAGAATAATAGATAAAAATCTGGAAGTCAAGCATTTGATAGCTACCAACGTCAACGAATGGTTTATTTTTGACGCTACAACCTTTGATAGACTTTTTGCTCAAAATAAAAAGCTTGTTCAGCAATTCAACGATTTTGAAGCCGGACGATTAGCGGATTCAACTACCGATTTTTTCTATAAACAAATCGCTGAACCCTTTATTGATAGTATCACTTCTGAAATAGAGTTTGCATACTTTAATTTTCAGGATTATCAAAAAGTTTTACGTAATCCTGACAAATCAGACGATAACTCACTGATAGCTCTGTTTAAACTACTTTCACCCGAACATCTTTTAAAACTTCCGTTTACCAACGATAGTAACACTCTTGATAAACGATTTTATAGTGAGTTACTACATATTATTGGACTGACTGAAATAAAAAAAGGAGGTAAAAAGCTGATTGAACGAAATAAAGTAGGTGAGCGGAATACAGGAACCATCCTTGAAGACACTATCATCCAATTGGACAGCCTGGATAAGCTTAGGAGAATCGAAAAGCCAAGTTTATTTGGGAAAACTGAGGAGGAACGACTTTTTAATGTTGCATTAGAGCTTTCTATCTCATGGATGAATCGTATTTTATTCTTGAAACTCTTGGAGGCTCAATTAATTACCTACAACAAAGGCGATAAATCTCACTCCTTTCTCAATCTTGATAAAATCAAGAGTTTTGATGATCTGAATACGCTCTTTTTTCAAGTTTTGGCACGTAAACATGAAGATAGAAACCAAGATGTAAAAAAAGCTTTTGAGAAGGTTCCTTATCTCAATTCCTCTCTTTTTGAGCCAACAGATTTGGAACATTCAACAATATTGATCAGTAATTTAAGTAATGATAAGCCTATTCCTATTTTTTTGCAAACTGTACTTAAAGATGAACATGGAAAGAAAATAACAGGAACTCTAAATACACTCGAATATTTATTTGCATTTCTGGATGCTTACGACTTTGGAGCAGAAGGAGGAGAAGAGATTCAAGAAGAAAATAAAACATTAATCAATGCTTCAGTTCTCGGTCTAATTTTTGAAAAAATAAACGGCTATAAAGATGGCTCTTTCTTTACTCCGGGTTTCATTACGATGTATATGTGTCGTGAAACGATTCGTAAAGCGGTTGTACAGAAGTTTAGCCAGGAGTTTCCCGATTATAAGATTAATAGGATTGAGGATATCTACGATTTGATACCACAAAAAATATCCAGAAAAAAAGCCAATAAGGTTATTAATTCCTTAAAAATATGCGATCCTGCGGTAGGTTCAGGACATTTTTTAGTGAGTGCACTGAATGAACTCATTGCAATAAAAAATGATTTAAAAATTTTGGAAGATCGCGAAGGAAAATCGCTACATCGTTACGAGGTAGAAGTAGTTAATGATGAGCTGATTGTAACCGATGAAGAGGGGGAACTTTTTGAATATAATCCCAATAACAAAGAGAGTCAACGCGTACAGGAAGCGTTGTTCCACGAAAAACAAACCATCATTGAAAATTGCCTTTTTGGCGTAGATATCAATCCCAATTCAGTCAAAATTTGCCGGTTGCGTTTGTGGATTGAATTGTTAAAAAATGCTTATTACAAAAACAAGGTAGAACTTGAAACCCTTCCCAATATCGATATCAATATCAAATGTGGAAATTCTTTGATTAGTCGTTTTGCCATAGATGCCGATTTAAAACAAGCTTTAAAGAGAAGCAAATGGACAATAAATAGTTATCGTGTAGCCGTATCTACCTATCGAAATGCTGAAAACAAGGAGCAGAAAAGGGAAATGGAACGCCTGATTAGTGAAATTAAAAATAATTTCAAAACAGAGATCAACAATATTGATCCTAAAAAAACACGATTATCACAATTGGCATACGAGCTGTACAACCGTTTTACCGGCGGTGTGCTTTTTGAACCCGATATTCCTTATGGACATAATGTTGAACAAAGACGCAAGGATGAACAGTGTAAAATAGAGAATGAAATAGCCAAATTGAAGAAAGAGATTGATGAAATTGAAAGTAATAAGATTTATGAAAATGCTTTTGAGTGGCGTTTTGAATTCCCTGAAGTGTTAAATGATGATGGCGACTTTGTTGGGTTTGATGTTGTGATTGGCAATCCGCCGTACATGAGGGTACAAGAGATACAAAAATCACAGCCTAAACAAAAGTTATATTATGAAAGTCAATATCAAAATGCCAAAGCAGCGTATGATTTGGCTAATATCTTTTTTGAATTAGCTATAAAAATCTCAAGTAAAAAGAGTAATAATGCTTATATTTTTCCACACAAGTTTTTCAATGCTGCATCCTCCGAAACATTCAGAAACTATTTGACAAAAGGACAATATATTGACAAAATTGCGCATTTTGGAGCCAATATGATATTTGAGGATGCTGATACCTACACCTGTGTAGCACAATTTAGTAAAAGACAAAGTCCAGGTTTTGAGTTTCAACGCTTTCCTTTTAGATCAGACTTTATAAAACTAATGCTTGATGAGAAGAAATATACTTTTATTACGTATGAAATGCTAAAAAAAGCTTCTGATCTGTATGGTAGCAATCAATGGATATTGTTTGATAATAAAGTCGGATTTACGGTTTTTGAAAAAATTTATACAAAGGCTCAACTCTTTTCAGATCTTTTTGAAAGCATATTTCAAGGCTTGGCAACAAGCAAAGATGATCTGTATATATTGGAGTGCATTGATGAAACTGATTTTAGATTAAAAGTTCCGATAAGTGGCAAAGAGTATCAACTTGAAAGAGACTTATTCAAACCCTTTTTAATGGGCAAAGATATTCAACGATACAGTTATTTAACAACAAATAAATATGTATTCTT
>JGI24711J26586_10003261_pt1 | contig 10848 bp, 10 predicted proteins | sample BioPla3DNA1_FD_26586 | JGI IMG/M metagenome (IMG submission 26586)
TCGTTGGTGAATATTTTTCTTATGGTATTATAGCCTTATTATACCTCATTTCGCTGGAATTGTGAGTACTTCTATGATAAAATATTCACGGATTCAGGACAAGGCCTTATGACCATAATTATACAATTTTTTTGTTTTACGTCAATACTTTTTGTTTGTTTCATTTCTTTTTTATTAACATTTTTACAAGCTATCCCATTCCTTCTAAACACATATTTTAGCTATAGACAACGGTATCCTAGAAAAATAGGCCATCGTACAATTACCTACAATAATAGAACAGTGCCTGCCCGACTTCAGGTGAAATTTTTATATTTTTCACTCTTTTTTTGTCATGAGCCGAAGACATTTATACTCATCTTCCTCATGCTTCAAATGAACAATCTCTTCAGTTTCAGTATACTCTGCTGTATTATAACAATATTCATAAATCGCTGTTAACTCTATCTGTTCACCTTTGAACACATTACTCTCGTTCATCTCGACAGCTTAAAGTTTTGAATTTTATATAATAACCTGCAACATTTTATATATATGACCATTATCCCTCTTTTACTTTCTCCACAAAGAAGCGAATTTTTGATTCATCCTTACACCCATCAGTCTCAACGCCACCGCTCACATCAACACCGTAAGGACTTACATCTTCAACTACAGTTCGAACATTCTCAATATTTAAGCCACCTGCAACAAATATTTTTCCATAAGGCTTTGCAAGCTTTGCCAAACTCCAGTCAAAAACCTTACCAACACCTCCATATGATCCCTCAACAAAGGTATCCAATACAAAAGCATCAACCTTATAGGAATTTAGCAATGCAATGGAGCTTTCATCTTTTACCCGTATGGCTTTCCATATTTCAACGTCTTTGACTAAATGTGCATTAAGTAAATCCTTTAAATTTTCAACATACGTCTCATCCTCATCACCATGAAGCTGTAGGCAGTCTAGTCGGCATTTTTTACTAATTTCAATCACTTTATCTACATCTTCGTTCACAAATATCCCAACAGCCTTTATCCTTACGTCAAGTTCATTTCTTAATTTCATTACCTGATCTACTGTCACTCTTCGCTTACTCTCTGCAAAAACAAAACCAATATAGTCGGGTAAATATTTATTTACATATTGAATGTCTTCAATTCTTTTTATACCGCAAATCTTGATTTTGGTCATATCAATACCGTTTTTCCTCTTAACTCGTCTATTTTTTCCTTGATAGAAGTTGCTCTCATAAAGGTTTCACCAATAAGTACCGCATCCACTCCAAGCTCTTTTAGATACTTTATGTCATTGTAATCCTTTATTCCACTTTCACTAACCACAACCCTGTCATTAGGAATGTAATTCATAAGCTTTTCGGTTGTCCTAATATCTACATTAAACGTATTGAGATCTCTATTATTTATTCCTATTATTTGTGCACCTGACTCTAACGCCCTGTCAAGCTCCTCCCTATTGTGCACCTCCACAAGGCACTGCATGCCTAGTATACCTGCTACCACCTGAAACTTTTTTAATTCTTCATCGGAAAGAAGGGAAGTAATAAGCAGTATAGCATCAGCACCAAGACACCTTGATTGGTATACCTGCCACAGGTCAATTAAAAAATCCTTCCTTAAAATTGGTGTCGGGTATGCTTGACGTATTCTAACAAGGTAATCATCATCACCTAAAAAGAAGTTTTTTTCGGTCAAAACAGACATCGCCTGAACCTTTGCCTCGCAATATTCTTTAGCAATCATCATTGGATCAAAATCTTCTTTTATTATTCCCTTTGAAGGAGAAGCTTTTTTAACTTCCGCAATTATTGATATATCATCATTTTTTTTAAGTGCATTGAAAAAACTCTGGGTGCTGTGCATGCCAGGCCTTTTAATACGCTGTTTCCAACCCTCTATTGACATCTTGCTCATTTCTTTTTTAAGTTGTATCTTTTTTTGTTCCACAATTTTATCTAAGATCATAAATACCTCCAATTATGCGGTTTTAAAACAAGGTATTCAGCATTGTAATAAACCACATAAATCATATTATGAAAAACCTTAATTATTTTATTTCACTGCTTTTAATACAAAACGGGAATCATGTAATTTGAAAATTCCCTTAACTCATTTAGTTTATCTAAAGCCTTTCCGCTATCTAATATTTCTTCTGCCATTATTATACCGGATTTGATATCTTCTACTGCCTTTCCTACATATAAAGCTGCGGCAGCATTCAATACCACGATATCCCTCTTCGGTCCTTTTTCTCCATTCAAAATGGATAAAATTATTTTTGAATTCTCCTTTGAATCTCCACCTATAATTTCCCCTTTGTTTACCAAATTCATTCCATAATCCTCAGGATTTAAATAATAGGTATTAACTTTTCCATTCTTTAATTCCGAAACCTTTGTATGATCAGATAAGGATATCTCATCCATACCGTCCATTCCATACACTACCATAGCATTTTCAACTCCAAGGTTGGAAAGCACATAGGCTAGTGGTTCGGTCAATTTCTCATTAAATACTCCTAACAGCTGTCCTTTAGCTGACGCAGGGTTTGTTAGTGGTCCTAGGATATTGAATATCGTTCTGATGCCCAATTCTTTCCTTGGCCCCGCTGCATGCTTCATCGATTTGTGGAAAGTCTGAGCAAACATAAACCCTATATCAATCTTTTCTATACATTCTTTAACTTTTTCGGGCTCTAGTGAAATATTGATTCCTAGGCTCTCTAAAACATCAGCACTTCCACTCTTACTCGATACGGATCTATTGCCATGTTTGGCAACGGTAACACCTCCAGCAGCAGTTACAAAAGCTGCTGCCGTCGAAATATTGAAAGTATATGAACAATCTCCGCCTGTACCTACAATATCTATAAAGTAATCTTTATCTAGTACTATTCTGTCTGCCTTTTTTCTCATTACTTTGGCACATCCTGTTATTTCTTCAATAGTCTCTCCCTTAATCCTCAGTGCTGTAATAAAGCTACCTATCTGTGCCTGCGTTGCCTCGCCTTCCATTATACAGCTCAAAGCCGCTATTACTTCTCCTTCGGATAAATTTCTGCCCTCAACTAATTTCTGAATCGCCTCTCTTAACATATTAACCTCTCCTCTCATCTCTTCTCAACATTTTTAGACCTATCTTTACCTTTCTTCAACATTCGTCATTCTTATATTTAGAAAATTACTTAATATTTTCTTTCCATCCGGTGTAAGAATTGACTCCGGATGGAATTGTATTCCGAAAATCGGATAGCTTTCATGCATTATCCCCATTATTTCTCCACTTTCAGCTCTAGCTGTAACTTTCAAACATGACGGCAACGACTCATTCTCAAGTATAAGAGAATGGTATCTACCTGCAATAATTTTTTCATTAAGTGTCCTAAACAATGCACACTCCCTGTTTATAAAAATCTCCGAAGCTTTACCGTGCATAAGTTCTTTTGCATGTACGACTTTTCCCCCAAAGGCCTCACCTATAGCTTGATGACCTAAACATACGCCTAATATTGGTATGTGCTTACCCAAGGCTTTAATAATCTCTATGCTTATGCCTGCATCTATAGGAAATCCAGGCCCGGGAGAAATTATTATATGGGAAGGAGCTTTGTTTTCGATTTGTTCAATAGTAATCCTATCGTTCCTAAACACCTCAATATTAGGGCTTATCTCCCCTACGTACTGATAGAGATTATAGGTAAAGGAATCATAATTATCTATAATTAATATTTTACAGTTCATCGTATCTCACCAACTTCCTCTAAAGCTTTCAACAGTGCCTTTGCCTTATTCAAGCATTCCTCATATTCTATCTCAGGAACCGAATCGGCAACTATTCCTGCCCCTGATTGAACATAGGCTTTATTGTCTTTAAAAACTATTGTTCTTATGGTAATGCAGCTGTCCAGGTTTCCATTAAAACTAAGATATCCTATGGCACCACCATAAGCACCCCTTTTTACATTCTCAAGCTCATCTATTATTTCCATCGCCCGAACTTTTGGAGCACCGGACAAAGTTCCGGCAGGTAAAATTGACATCATAGCATCAAAAGCTGTCCTATCTTCTCGAAGCTCACCTTGAACATTTGTAACAATATGCATTACATGTGAGTACTTCTCAATATGCATAAAGTCTTTCACTCTCACAGTTCCGTAGCGAGACACTCTGCCAACATCATTTCTTCCTAAATCTACAAGCATGGTGTGCTCTGCTAGTTCTTTTTTGTCAGCTAAAAGTTCTTTTTCTAGTGCCTCATCCTCTTCTTTAGTCTGACCTCTTTTTCTAGTACCTGCTATCGGGCAAGTCTCAACTATACCTTCTTCAACTCTTGCGAGCATTTCTGGTGACGAACCCACTATATTGTAATGGTCAAATTTCAAATAATACATATAGGGCGAAGGATTTATCAAACGCAAAACCCTGTATACATTAAAGGGATTCTGATTTGTTTCAACACATAAACGCTGGGATAAAACCACCTGAAATATATCCCCATCTTTAATGTATTGCTTTGCCTTTAAAACATTTTCGCAATATTTCTCTTTTGATATATTACTTGTATATTTATACCCTAAATTCTTTTTGGCGAAATCAGGTTTGAAGTTGTCATTTATTTTCCAACGAGTATCCAAAATCTCGTTGTATATTGCTTTAATTCTGTCTATAACGCTGTTATAGCCCCTGTCAATATTACCGTTAACATGAAGATTAACTATTATATGAATCTTTTGTTTAAGATGGTCAAAGACTAACAACTCATCGGTAAATAGAAAATGACTTTCCGGTAAATTCAAATCATCTTGCGGAACGTCGGGAAGATTTTCATAGTACCTTATCATGTCATAACCAAAGAAACCCACTGCACCGCCAGTAAATCTCGGCATATTAGGCAAACTCGCTCCTTTATACTTTTCCATTAAAGACCTAATCACCTCAACCGGATTACCTTCAACTTCAGATATGGTGCCATTTTTTTCTTCAATTATTGTCTTGTTTTTAAAACTCTTTGCAACAATAAAAGGATTTCTGCCAATAATAGAATATCTGCCCCACTTCTCACCGCCCTCAACACTTTCTAGTAAAAAGCAATATTTACTTTGCTCAAATCTCTTAAAAAGGCTAATAGGCGTCTCCATATCAGCATACACTTCCATGGAAATCGGAATAATATTATAGTCTTTTACTAAATTTTTGACTTCATCAATACATGGATAATACATTTTGATGCCTCCTTTGTTTTCACAAGGAAGACATGAGAATTGAACCAACTAAAAAAGCCAGAACAAAGAATCCTGGCATATTAAACGAATTAAATTATCGCACTAGCCTCGTCTCTTCTCATCTCTTCTATTCCATTCTCAATTAAACTCTACTCTAAACAAACTCTTCTCATCTATTCTTAAAGAAATTATAGCACAAGTCGTTGTACAATTGCAACATTTTTTGTTTATTTATGGTTTTTTTATCTTCTCTTTCATAGGCTGCCTTATAAAATAATGGAACAAATCAAGATTTAATGGTATAATCTAAATAATTCACTAACAACGAAAGAGGATAATAATGAAAAACAGTTTTAACGATCTTGGCATTTCGCCACCAATTTTAAAAGCTCTAGAAGAAATGGGTTTTGAAAACCCTACAGAAGTACAAAGTAAAGCAATTCCCCACATTCTAAAACAAGAAGATTTAATTGTAATGTCTAAGACGGGTAGCGGTAAGACTGCTGTATTCGGGGTCTCCATGCTCCAACTGATTGACCCAAAAATTACAGTGCCCCAAGGTCTGATTCTCACTCCTACAAGAGAGTTAGCCGTTCAAGTAGACATTGAAATAAAAAAAATGGCTAAATATACTCGTCACAAATCAACAGCTATTTACGGTCAGCATAGCATGAATACAGAAATACAGGCATTCAATAGAGGTGTATCCATTGTTACGGGAACACCGGGTAGAGTATATGACCATATAAAAAACAAAAACCTCGCGACTGAGAATATTCGTTTTCTAATACTTGACGAAGCTGACAGAATGCTTGATATGGGATTTCTCGATCAGGTGGTTAAAATTATCCGAACTCTCCCTAAGAACAGGGTAACTCTGCTTTTTTCAGCTACTATACCTTCAGAAATCCGTAGAATATGCAAAGAATACATGAAGCAACCGGTAACAATTGAGATTAAGTCGGAAACTAAGACAGTTAATAGTATTGAGCAAATATACTATCGTGTAAAAGGTCATGAGAAAAACACTAAATTAAACCATCTACTCCTTATAGAACGTCCAGAAAGCTGTATGATTTTCTGTAACACGAGAGCTACTGTAGATAGGGTTAAAAACTTTTTATATCGAAAAGGCTACAACTGTCAAGCACTACATGGTGATATTCCTCAAGGTAAGCGTATGAAAACCATTCAGCAGTTCAAACAAGGCAACTTTCATTTACTTGTAGCCACAGATGTTGCTGCCCGTGGTATACACATTGATAATTTATCCCTTGTTATAAATTATGATGTACCTCTAGAAAAGGACAGCTATGTTCACAGAATAGGTCGTACAGGCAGAGCTGGAAACTGTGGTCGTGCACTCTCTCTAGTTACAAGCGAAGACATCATGAGCCTGTATGCCATAGAAGAACATATCGGTACAATGATTCCCGAAGGAGAATTGCCAACAGCAGAAATGTACAAAAACCAAAAAGCTGAGGCTGATAAGTGGGCAAAAGCAAACGCAGTACCTGTAAGAACCTATAATTCTGATGTCGAGTCTTTTTCAAAAAGACCTTCAAAGACTTATTCAGGTCCAAATTCAAAAAGACCTCAAAGTAATCAGTATCCTAAGAAACCAAAGCAGCAGTATAACAAGCACACTAATAAGACGGGTGAAAACTTTTCATATAATAAGACTGCTAATAAGACAGCGAACAGAACCGGTTCGACATATGCGAACCATCGTCAGCAGAGACCAGCACCTAACTATCGCCAGCACAAATCAGCACAAACAAACGCAAAATCTGTACAAAATCCTTTACACAATGCAGCGGTAAATACTATCAATAAAAATCCGGAAGCTCAAAAGACTGAAAATGTTAAGACTAAAAAAACATTTATTCAACGAGTATTACAAAAAATCTTTTCTAAGTAGGACGGTTTGTGCTTTCATATAAATAAACATTACTTAAGCCCACAACAAAATCTAAAGCAACACCTTTCAATGCCTATGAAAGCTATTGATATAAATGTGCATCAATAGCTTTTAATTATTGGTTATAGACAATATTAACCTTGACATAGTCCGATGAACAAAAGTAAAATGTTCTATGTAAGGGAGTTTCAAATAAATACATATGCTATATTCATGTATAAAGCCCATTAAATTAGCCTTTTGAAACTCTAATTTTTTAGATGTTTGTTTTTTTACCAAAAAAGCTAATAAGGAGTCATTATGTCACAGAAAATAATAGATTTCATAAAAAAATATCATTATCTCTTAATTTTATTTGCAGGAGTATTGCTAAGACTTGCCTGGATAGTAATTATGCCAACTTTTCCAGAGACAGATTTTATGTGGTACCATGTTAAAGGTGTTGAACTCTCACAAGGTAAAGGCTTTCTCAACGGTGTTTATCCATATTATAGAGGAACCCCTGGAATTCCAACAGCTTTTAGACCTATAGGTTATCCAGGAACTCTCGCTTTATTGTATTTTATTTTTGGAACCGGATACAATGATTTTCTAGTAGGAAAACTATTCAATGTCGTGCTATCGATACTAATAATGCTTTTGACTTACAAGCTTGCAAAACAGTTCTTTAATGAAAAAACAGCATTAATAACCCTTGCACTATATGCTTTTTCTCCCCTTGCTATTGCATATAATAGTATCCATTGTTCCGAGATATTGTTTTCTGCAATTTTAATGCTTTCCATTTATTTGTTTTTCAATAAAAATAATCCGATACTTATTGGCTTGACAATTGGGTATTTGACTCTTATAAGACCTATTGGAATGTTTATACCTCTTATTTTTGCCTTTTTCATNTTCATAAAAAAGGATTTAAAACTTAAGAATAAAATTGTATATATAGTTTCTTTCGCAATTGCTGTTGGTGTAGTTGTAGCACCTTGGTTGATCAGAAACTACATTATCTTTGGAGAACCAGTGTTTTCCACCAACGGAGGATATGTTATTTATGTAAACAACAACGACTATGCTACCGGTTCATGGAGCGATCCCTATAAATATCCCGATAGCCCCTTTGCAAAATACAAGACCGATACTGGTTTTGATGAAATGGCAACTCATAAGGTAGGTAAAGAGCTTGCATATAAATGGATAAAAGATAACCCTACTAAATTCATAAAACTTGCTTTTAAACGCATTGCCAATTCATATTGGTTAAAAATCGATGATATAATGTGGTCAATGACTATTGATATAAATACCTGGCATCCGCTTACCTTCATGGCAGTCATTTTAGAAAAACTCTTGTACCGACCTTTTTACCTAGTAGTATTTGCTTTTATATTTTATGCTTTATACAGATTTATTCGTTATAGAAAAACAGACTTTACCACTTTTATTCTGCTAATATTCGCTTATTTTAACGCAATGATGTTTGTGCTTGAAGGTAACTCACGATACGTATTTCCCCTTCACCCCATCTATAGCATAGGTGTTGCCTTTATTATTTATGAAGTACTTAAAAGGTTGTTTCCTAATAAGTTAATGTCGAAAGTATAACCTGCCAATTAGCTAACAAATTACCTGAGTTCATACTCTCATAAAATAAAACATGGAGTTATTGCATTGAAAGTATATATATAATATAATTTAGTTTGGTTTATAAGGTAATTTTAAAATAACTTAGTGACTTCAATATCGTATAAGTTATTTTTTGTAATCACCTAGGTTTTTTATTTGGCCTAAATAGTATATATGATATCAGCTCAATTAAGGACTGAAAATCAGAAAGGATAGATGTTATAAATGAAATTAGGAATAGTTGGTTTACCTAATGTAGGAAAAAGTACTTTGTTTAATGCCATTACGAAGGCAGGTGCAGAATCTGCCAATTATCCGTTTTGCACTATCGAACCAAACGTTGGAATAGTAGCAGTTCCCGACGAAAGACTTGATAGACTTGCTAAAATGTACAACCCTGAAAAAACAACTCCAACCGCAATAGAATTCGTTGATATTGCAGGACTTGTTAAAGGTGCAAGTAAGGGTGAAGGTCTTGGTAATAAGTTTTTGTCTCATATTCGTGAAGTTGATTCAATTGTTCATGTGGTAAGATGTTTTGAGGATAGTAATATAGTTCACGTTGATGGTTCTATAGGTCCTGTTCGTGACGTTGAAATCATTGAAATGGAACTGGTTTTAGCAGACCTTGAAGTTATGGAAAAAAGAATTGACAGAACTAGAAAAATGCTTAAATCCGGTGACAAGAAGTTTCAAGTTGAATTAGACTTATATGAAAAAATACTTAAAACCCTATCGGAAGGCAAACCTGCAAGGTCAATGAAATTTACCCCTGAGGAAGAAAAGATGGTTGAACAACTGTTTTTACTTACTTCAAAACCTGTATTATATGCTGCTAATGTTAGTGAAGACGGACTTCATGACACCTCAAACAATCCTCTTTTGAAGGAACTTACAGAGCATGCACAAAATGAAGGTTCGGAAGTAATGGTTATATGTGCAAAAATTGAAGAAGAAATAGCACAGCTTGAAGAGGAAGAAAAGGCTGAGTTTTTAAAAGAACTCGGATTAGCCGAATCAGGATTGGACAGGCTTGTAAAAGCTAGTTATAAATTATTAGGGCTTATCAGCTTTCTAACAGCCGGGACCCCTGAGGTTAGAGCTTGGACAATTGTAAATGGAACAAAAGCACCTCAAGCTGCTGGAAAAATACACACTGACTTTGAAAGGGGCTTTATCAGAGCAGAAATAGTAGCCTTTGATGACCTTATGGAATGCGGTTCATATACTGCTGCAAAGGAAAAAGGATTGGTAAGATCTGAGGGTAAAGAATATGTTATGAAAGACGGAGACGTCACTCTTTTCAGATTTAATGTATAAGCTTCAGAATGGTTGGTCTATTCACAAAAGCTTGTTTAACAAGCTTTTGTGTTAAAGTGGTATAAAGACATTTTTTTGACAAAACTGCTGTTTGCCACAGTGGAATTAGCTATTTTAATTGAAGCTACCACTGTGGTATGTTTATCTTTCTAGATCTGTACAGTGTAAAACTTATAGCTCTATACTATTTAGTTCCGTATCAGTAAGTACTGTGCTTAAGTCTAATATAGAAATTAATTTCTCACCCTTTTTGCCAACATTTTTCAAATAGGAATTGTCTATCTTTTTTATTATTTCAGGAGTGTCCTCAATATCTTGAGCTGGAATCTTAGTAATTTCCGATACATCGTTGACAATAAATCCTACAAGCTTCCCTTCTATATCATTAATAATTATCTTTGTTTTTTTAGTAATTTCCATATTACCCAAAGCAAATCTTTTATTGAGATCAACTACAGGTACAACTGTCCCCCTGAGGTTAATTACTCCATCAATAAACTTAGGCATATTGGGCATTTTCGTAGTCGATTCATACTTGACAATTTCTTTAACCTGAGTGGTTTCTACTCCACATATCTCATCATTAAGAGTAAACACTACTATCTGAATTCCATCCATTCGCATTACCTGTAGATCTGCGGTTTATTTTATCCAGCAAACTACAATTTATTTTATCTAATCAAAATGATGAGTTGCAAGTTATCTTACCCAAGTTTCATAATAGTATATTCACAAGATTCATATTAATTTATCCAGTATTATT
>JGI24711J26586_10003275_pt1 | contig 10819 bp, 8 predicted proteins | sample BioPla3DNA1_FD_26586 | JGI IMG/M metagenome (IMG submission 26586)
ATCCTTGCTCTTCTCGAAATGGTATTTGGATTTTGGAACAATCAGATATCGCTTGTATTTTCAATGTTAGGTCAATCGCCCGTGAACTTCAAAGGTGGAGGTCCATGGGCGGTTATCGCCGGCATTGAACCGATATTTGTTGCTGTTGGCTCTTCGCTTGTAGTACTGTTCTTTGTCATAGGCTTTTGTAGTGAAAGTATTGATATCAGGGAAGAGATGAGGTTTGAAGTAATCCTTCGTATGCTGATCCGACTGGGACTTGCGGAATGGTTTGTTGCAAACAATGTCACGATTATGAAGGCATTTTTCACATCCATAGGAAATCTGGTTAATCTGCTATCTGCAGGAAGCTATACAACACTTACGATTGACAGTACACAGGCTGATATCATCAAAGATCTTGGTTTTGGAGAGAGTCTTATCATGCTGATACTGACAGCACTTCTTTCCATCATCATTATTATCTGTGGTTTCTTTATGATATACACAGTATATTTCAGATTCCTAAGATTACTGATTATTGTTCCTATGGGTTCCATTGCATTTTCGACAATGGGTGGTAACAGAACGGTGAACCACACAGTATCTGCATACTGCAAATACTTCCTGTCTGTGACCTTTGAAGCAGTCACAATGGCACTTGCCATTATCGTCTGCAATGCATTTATCAATGCGGGGCTGCCGACATTTACTTCCAGTTATGCGGACTGGGCAAAGACACTTATTTATCTTTGCGAAATGACATTTACCATTGCACTTACGGTGGGAAGTGTAAAGGGAGCACAGAGTCTGACAAGCAAGGCATTTGGACTGTAGGAGGTTATGGCATGAACGAAGAACTAAAAGTGATGAAGGATGACCAGGGAGTGGGGTATAGGTGTCTGACTTATACTTCACGCTATACCGGAGAAACAGATGTTGCATTTGACATTCAGCAGTATATGAATAACGGAAATATGTATATCGGTCTTGGGTGTAATGAAGAAGGATATTTGGAACCATTTGCAGATTTGACAGTAAACCTTGGGGATACAACACCAAATTACTGTGCATATGTGGATACCAACAATCTGCCGGATGCAGAAAGCTTTATTGCAGACAACGAACTTGGAACATTTACAGGTTTTGTTAAGAGAAGCGGTTACTGTGAATATCCGTTGTATATGTTTAATCCGGATAAACTTAAAGAGCTTTGTCCGGATGGACTTGCAATGTATGAGAAGAACAAAGGAATTGTAACAGAAAACAGGCAGATGAATGAAAAGAGGTGAGAATTGTGGTAATTGAAATCAACAAGGATATTGACCGTTATCAGGAATCAGTTGCTATGGGGCTTACAGCAAAGCAGCTGATTTTTTCCATTGCAAGTGTTGTAGTGGGAGGCGGTCTTGTATTTCTTCTTTATCCGTTTATCGGTCTTACGGGAGCCGCATATATAGCGATTCCTGTGGTAGCACCGATTGCAATGGGAGGCTTTTATTCCTACAACGGGATGAGCTTTTATGAGGTAATGGGAAAGAAATTCCACTATATGTTTGGAAACAGGGCATTAACCTATGTCTCAACGGAGGGCGAGCCTGCAATTAAGGCATATGAGCTGGAACAGGCAAACGCAGCGAAAGCAAAGGGCAAAGGCAAAATGTTCGGTGCTTCATGCAAAGCAGATGTTTCGGACTCAGATGTAAATGATACGGATAAAAAGAAGAATAATCAGGCAGAGTTTGAAGCAAGTAAGAAGAAAATGATGAGAATGCTTATCATATGTATGATATTTATCGTGCTGCTGGTTGGTGTTGCGGTTGCATATAAGCTTGGCTATCTTGCACCACTCATCAGTAATGTAACTAAGAAATAATATCTGACCCGTCTGGTCGGAGTGATTTAGGCATCAGCCGGATTGCTCCGGCTGTGCCTCAGAAATAAGGAGGACAAACAAATGGGTTTATTTACAGATGGATTTAAGGAACTGAAAAAAGCAAGTGAACCACTTTACAAATCCCCTAAATCCATACAGGAAACAATTGAGATTATGGCAGTAGCAGAAAATGGTATCTTTGAGGTGGCAAGGAACCGTTACAGTAAATGCTATCTGTTTCAGGATATCAATTACACTACTACCAATGAGGATGAGCAGATAGATATCTTTGAGAGATACTGCAAGTTCTTAAATTCGCTGGACTGTAATTACAAGATTACGGTCAATAACAAGAATAAGAATATGACGGAGCTTCGGGAGAAGGTCATGTTCCCGAAAAAGGGGGATGGCTTTGATGAGTACCGTCAGGCTTACAATGATATCATCGAGGAGAAGATCATAGATGGCAGACAGGGAATCGAGCAGGAAAGGTATCTTACCCTTACCATAGAGCGTAAGAATTTTGAGGAAGCGAAAGCACAGTTTGCCACACTGGAAGCAACCATCCACAAGGCATTTAATGAGCTGGGAACGGAGATTGTTCCTCTTACCGGTAATCAGAGACTTAAGATTCTTCATGACTTTTATCATCTTGGAAATGAGGAAGATTTTGATTTTGACATTAAGAAAGCTAAGAAGGTGGGAGCAGACTTTAAGAATGACCTCTGTAACGGAATGATTAAATTTTTTCCGGACAGCTTCGAGGACGAGAGCAAGTTCTGCAGGGCACTTTTTATTAAGAAGTACCCAAGCAGCTTATCGGACAGATTCTTAAATGAGATTACTTCATTACCTGTTCATTCCATTACAAGTATTGATGTAGTTCCCGTGCCAAAGGATTTGACAACCAAGACATTACAGAAGAAATACCTCGGTATCGAATCTGACATTATCAAACAGCAGAGAGTCCGTAACAAGAACAATGACTTTTCTTCTGAAATCTCTTATGCGAAGAGAACGGAGAAAAAAGAAATTGAAGCAATCATGGATGATGTCCGTGAGAATGACCAGTGTCTGTTCTATGTGGGTGTGACTATCATTCTTATGGCAGATTCCAAGAAAGAACTGGAGAGTATCACGGAAACTGTTGAAACCATTGGAAAGAGAAACAGCTGTACCATTGATGTGCATTATCTGAAACAGAGGGAAGCACTTAATACAGCACTTCCGATTGGCGTCAGACAGGTGGAAACCATGAGAACCATGCTGACACAGTCACTTGCGGTTCTTATGCCATTTAATGTGCAGGAGCTTAATAATGAGGGCGGTGTGTATTATGGCATCAATCAGGTATCCAAGAATATCAATATCGGAAACCGCAAAAAGCTGATTAACGGAAATGGATTTGTATTCGGTGTACCGGGTTCCGGTAAATCCTTCTTCTGCAAGGCTGCGATGGGGCAGATATTTCTTTCAACGGATGATGAAATTATCATCATAGATCCAATGAATGAATACTTTGACATTGCTGCAACCTACGGTGGAACGGTCATCAATATGTCCACTTACACGGATAATTATGTGAATCCTCTCGCCATGGATGTATGGAATCTTGACCAGAACGATACCAAGGGCTGGGTAAGAGAAAAAGGTGAGTTTATGCTTGGACTTTGTGAGCAGTGTATCGGTGACAGTCTGAACTCCCGTCAGAAGTCGATCATTGACCGATGTGTCAGAAAGATGTATATCGACATTGCAAGAAGCAGGGAGAAGTATATTCCTGTTATGAGTGATTTCTACGATATTCTTATGGCACAGCCGGAGGAAGAAGCAAAGGAGATTGCCTTATCCCTTGAGCTTTTTGTAAATGGTTCGCTTAACATTTTCAACCATCAGACAAATGTGGATGTGGATAACAGATTTGTTGTTTATGGAATCAGAGACTTAGGTACAGAGCTTAGTCCTATTACAATGCTTGTTATGATGGAGTCCATCCAGCAGAGAATCGTTGAGAATGGAAAGAAAGGAAAGGCAACATGGCTCTATATAGATGAGTTCCATGGGGCGAGACGTTCTGTTGCTTAACAGGCAACGGGGTCAGCAGTGCCCGTCGTAAGACAAAACTGCTGATACAACTGATATGGTGTTGTTCAAATGAGTGGGTAACGCCACAAAGGGACACACACAAACTGCCCTCTGCATGAGTAGCGGTGTAATGCGAAAGTGTGGTAATAGCTAGGCTGAAGAGCAAAAAGCCAATCCTAACAGAGAGTTACATTAAGAAATATTGAAAACATTGGTTTAAAAGTGGCTAGAGCCCACCTGTGGAAGAAATATTGTAATAATGTATGAGCTGAGGAAACGTCTGTAGAGGTACAGGCTGTTGGTTATTATGTAGTGAAGCTGTATAAGGTGAGTATCCACAGAAGTGGGGACGAACTGACGATTTAAAGGGTCTACAATTCGAATACGTCGAAAGGCGTATGCCAATGGTTTGGCGTTAATTACCGATGAGTAAGGGCGTGGAAGTGAAAATCGGGATACTGTTACAGGCAGTATAAATTAGCAGGCTCAAAGGAGGCACCTAAGTACAGTATATTGCACCATATTGGAACGTCGAAAGCAACGAACAGATAGCGGTTACACACGCAATGACCTGTTGGTAAGGAAAGCATTTTTGTATAACTTACCTTTATTGTTGTGAGAGCGGAGGCACGAGCGTTGAAGCTTCTGTAATGGAAGTGGAGCAACAGCCTCTAGTGGGATGGTTAGTATCGGAAGCTAACCAATAAAAAGAGTTTATAAAATAATGTAGTTAGCATTCATAGGTTCGAGTATGACTAAAAGAAACAAAGGCTTACGAGAGTGAGGTGATGTTGACTATGCAAAGAAAGGACTTGTTAAAGAAAAGCAGTATCCGTAATGCCGAGTACTACGACATGATTGGAGTACAGGACAAACTTTATGCGGAGAGTGCAAAAGGAAGAGTATTTACAGATTTAATCAGTATTATATGTTCTGATGCCAATATTAAGATGGCTTATCGTAACCTCAAGGGTAATGATGGAAGCAATACACCAGGTGTCGATGGAATGACATTTGAAAATCTGTGTGGTATTTCGGAAATGGAATTGATAGCCAAGGTAAAAGGAAAAATACTTAATTACCAGCCCAAAGCAGTAAGACGAGTATATATCCCAAAACCAAACGGAAAAAAGAGACCATTGGGAATACCTACTGTGATAGACAGAATAGTTCAGCAAAGTGTTTTGCAGATATTAGAGCCGATATGCGAAGCAAAGTTTTACGATAAAAGCTACGGTTTTAGACCAAATCGAAATACAAAAAATGCTGTGGCTATGTGTTATAAATATGCACAAAGAGACGGTTTTCATTTTGTGGTGGATGTGGATATCAAAGGTTTCTTTGATAATGTCAATCATGCAAAACTGTTAAAGCAGATATGGACTTTAGGAATACAGGACAAAAATCTTTTATGTCTCATTGGAAAAATGCTAAAAGCACCCATAGAAGATAAAGGAGAACGCTTTGTACCTGATAAAGGAACACCGCAAGGAGGAGTGCTTAGTCCATTATTGGCTAATATTGTTCTCAATGAATTAGATTGGTGGATTGCTAGTCAATGGGAAGAAATGCCAGTACATGATGCTTTACCAAGTGATACCTATCCTAATAAGAATGGTACACTGAACAAAGGAAATCTGTATAAAAAGCTAAGGCAGTCTAAGTTAAAGGAATGTCATATCATCCGTTACGCTGATGATTTTAAGATATTCTGCAAAACGTATGGAGAAGCGGTCAGATTAAAATATGCTGTTGAGGAATGGCTGATGGACAGACTCAAGTTGGAGACATCCAAGGAGAAATCTAAGATAACAAATCTAAAAACAGGATACAGTGAGTTTTTAGGAATAAAATTCAAGCTTATTCGCAAGAGTGGAAAGTGGGTAATAAAGTCTCATATGACAGATAAAGCCATTACCAGTCAACAGAAGAAATTGAAAAGAGCCATTGCAGAAGCTTGTAGGTCACATTCATTGGAACAATCACAGCACAATGCCATAATTGCCTACAATCAGATGGTTGTAGGTATGCATGAGTATTACAATATGGCAACTATGATATGTGCAGATGTTCATAAAATGTTTCCGTCGATAGACAAAACAATGAAAACAAGGCTTAATTCGAAGCAGTCGTTAACTAATGAAGTACCCGAAAAGCGAAAAGGGGGCATGGATGAATACTTTTATCAAAAGTATCAGAACTCGAAACAATTACGCTTTATTAATGGTATGGTAGTTGTGCCTGTGGCTTATTGTAAAACCTGTAACCCTATGTGCCATAGCCCGACAGTAAATCGTTATACACCAGAGGGCAGAGCGGAAATACACAGAATGTTACTGAAAGACGCATATATTGATGTTTTACTACAACTCGGCAGAGATAACAGTACAGCAGAAAGTATAGAGTTTTGTGATAACAGACTTGCACGCTTCGTGGCGGTAAAAGGTAAATGTGAAATATCTAAGCAACAGCTGTTATTTGATAATGTTGTATGTCATAGATTTATACCTAAAGAACAGGGTGGAACAGATGAATATAAAAATCTTAGGATAATTCATAAGGATGTTGCACAGCTAATTTATGAAACAGATGTAAATACAATCTATAAACTAATTGAGAAAACAGGATGTAGAGAAAGCACAAAATTAGCAAAACTTAACAAGTGGCGTAAAAATGTTGGGCGAGAGCCTATCAATCTAATAACGCTAAAACAATCTTAGAAATAACTGCATTAACAATAAAGAAACTCTTCCCATGGAACGCCGTGTGCAATGAAAGTTGCTTGCACGGTGTGGCTCGGGGCGAAAGGCGTGAAAGCGTCTGACCTATCGAGATTGCTTCTTAATTCCGAGTATTCTGCGAAGTATTTGCAGCAGCTCTGGAAGAAAGTAAGAAAACAGGGCGGTCTTTGTACAGGAATTACTCAGAATGTAATTGACCTTTTACAGAATTATACAGCTACAACCATGCTTGCAAACAGCGAGTTTGTAGCACTTTTGAAGCAGGCTAATACGGACAGTTCTAAGATGGCAGAGGTTATCGGGGTATCGGATGCACAGCTTCGATTCGTAACCAACAGTCAGTCCGGTATGGGACTTCTTAAGTGTGGTAATGTGGTAATTCCCTTTGATAATCAGATTGGAAAGGATACGAGTCTTTATAAGCTTTATAACACCAATATCCATGAGATAATCGAGAATTCTCGATTATCTCATTTATCCAAACCTTAATATTATCTAAACTTTGTTTCAAAAACGACATTAATTATAGCGACATTAAGTCTAAAGGTTTGGATTTTATTCTCCATGGTATGATAAAACCAAAAGAAAAAAGGAGGTTTTCATACCATGGATTTAACAAATTTGCGGCAACGCCATGAAGAACTTGTCAACCATATGAAGAACTTTGGATATTCCAGAAGTTGCATCTATATGTACAAGCGCCAAATCCGTGAAATTCTGGAGTTGGATTTGGAATCATGGGCTTCGTATCAGGACATTTACCAGTACTTTGTGAGCATCTCTTCAAATCAAAAAGACCTAAAGTGGAGACGCTCAGTAATTGGCAGCATTGAATATTTTGATTTTTATGGTCTGTTTCCGGACAGACGAAGAATCTGCTCTTTTATTGAACCAAGAGGTTCATACTACTCCCTAAATCCCGGTTATCAGCAATTAATTGATTACTATAAAACCTATGCTGAGAGAATTGGTAAGACAAAAAACACAACAATAGACAATGAAAGTCATGCCGGATCTGTGTTTTTGCATCATTTACAACAAAGAGGCTGTTGTAATCTGGAATCAGCGGAAGAAGATGACGTTTTGTCTTACTTCCTCGATGAATCAGGTAACTTAATCCGTTCCGCCGGTTGTTGCAAAAGTGTCAGGGCTGTTCTGAAAGCGGGATTAGAGGTTGAGCCTGTTGGTTGTAAAAAAGTATTGCTTCTTCTGCCGCATCTGACAGAGCATCGAAAAAACATCCAAGTGCTCACAGATGATGAAATCTGCAAAATCAATCAATTATTGAATACAGATATATTGTCGCTTCGGGATAAAGCCATTATAAGTCTTTTGCTGCATACCGGAATAAGAGGCATAGATATCATCAATTTAAAGCTACAGTCAATTGACTGGAATTCTGATGTTATCCGACTCATTCAATCAAAGACGAAGAAAGAACTTGAACTGCCACTGTTACCATCTGTAGGAAATGCTTTATATGACTACATCACTATAGAGAGACCAAAATGCTCATTCGATGCTATTTTTATTTCTGAAGTTGTACCGTATGAACCACTGAAAGTACAAACAGTACGTTGGATTGTTCGTAAGGTATTTGGTCTTGCCAATATCCGAATGAATAAAGGCGATAGGATAGGTACTCATTTATTCCGTCATCATCTGACTGTTAAACTGTTCGAAAAAGATACTGCATTGCCAATCATATCAGATATCCTTGGACACACTTCACCGAAGTCAGTTGATCCGTATCTGCATACGGATTTTTATCATTTGAAAGAATGTGCCCTAAGCATAGAACCTTATCCTATGCGAAAGGGGGTGTTTGATATTGACTGAGTTTATATCAAAACTCTCTCCGCTTATGGAGCAGTTTAAAAAATATCGAAAAGCTTCTCAAAAGTGGAGCAGAGATTCTCATTACAAAATGCATGCATTTGACCGTTACTGCAATGAATTATATCCGGAAAATGATAAACTCACTCAGGAAATGGTTGACAGCTTTTTTGTGAAAAGACCTACTGAAACCATAAACTCTTGCCGGCAACGTTGCTATCTGGTTTCTGAATTTATCAAATATCTTCAGGAAAGAGAGCAGACAAATGTTATTGTTCCTGAAAGACCCCGTAAAAGAAGAAACACGTATATACCACATGCATTCTCGCATGAGGAATTATCTGATTTCTTCAAAGCCTGCGATAATCTGAAATATTTACCAAACCGAACTGATATGAAAATACGAAGTATGACAGCTCCTGTTATATTTCGGCTACTTTACAGCACGGGAATGAGAACAAGCGAAGCCCTATCTTTAAAGTGTGAACATGTTGATTTCTCTGAAGGAATTATCAGCATAGTAGGCACAAAAGGATACAATGAGCACTATATTGTATTGCATGATTCTATGCTCGAACTTATGCAGCAATTTAATCAAAAAATGGATTGTATTTTTCCAAACAGAGAGTATTTTTTTGTATCAAAAGATAATGTACGCTTTAACAGTAGCTGGTTAACTGATAATTTTCGTATTATATGGGATTCTGTTAACAGTTCCCATGCAACTGCCTATGATTTACGACATAACTATGCAATAGAAAATATCAACAGATGGACAAATGAAGGGTTCAATTTCTATGATAAAATCGCATATTTAAGTAAGAGTATGGGGCATGTCACATTAGAAAGTACAAAATACTATTACTCAATTGTTCCTAATCTAAGCAGTATTATGATGAATCAAACAAACGAAACTTTTGATTGGATTGTCCCGGAGGTAAATGCTGATGAAGAAATCTACTAACCAAGGCGTATGCATCGCCCGTCACATATCGTTCTTTGTGAACGATTATGTGTCATCCTTTTTAACAGAGAGCGAACACACAATTAAAGCCTATAAATACACACTTACCCTTTACATCATGTACTTAGATGAGAAAAGGGGAATCACTATCAATAGTTTAAGCTCAGACTGTTTTAGCAGATCAGTCATAGAAGAATGGATTCTATGGTTAAAAAATGACCGTAACTGCTGTGCTGCAACCTGCAATAACCGCCTCGCATGTTTGCGGGTATTCCTAAAATATCTTGGAAGTAAAGAAATCGATTATCTATATTTATACCATGATGCGACGTTAATTCCACGATTAAAGGAACCAAAAACCAAGGTAAAAGGCATGAGCAAAAATGCTGTCAAAGCCTTGCTGTCAGTACCTGATGTTACCAATAAAACAGGTAGAAGGGATCTTGCACTTATTATCCTGCTTTATGCGACTGCCTGTAGAATAGATGAAGTTCTGTCGCTAAAAAACAAGCAGCTGTATCTGGATGCTGAGAAGCCATATATCACTATCATTGGCAAAGGAACAAAGATTAGAACGATAGGACTTTTACCCAAGGCTGTAGCACATCTTAAAAAGTATTTAGCAGAGTTTCATGGTTCTACTCCTAATCCTGAAGCCTACGTGTTCTATTCCAGAAATACAGGAATATATGGAAAGCTCACACAACCGGCTATTGGTAAGATGCTTAAAAAGCATGCCGCATGTGCACATGAAATCTGTGATGAGGTTCCGAAGAATCTTCATGCGCATCAGATACGACATGCTAAAGCATCACATTGGCTTGAAGATGGTATGAACATAGTTCAAATATCACTCCTGCTTGGGCATGAGCATCTACAGACCACAATGGTGTATCTGGATATCACAAATGACGAAAAAGCAGCTGCATTAGCAACCCTGGATGATGAAACCTGCAAAAAGATAACACCCAAGTGGAAAAACACAGATGGTTCGCTTCTTAATCTTTGTGGTTTAAGCTAATCATTATCATTTAAAATCCAATCCTTTTATTAGCAATCAACTGATTTGTTCTGCCATTATTACAAAGGTTTGGATTTTATTTTGGTTTGGATAAATGAGAAGATTGCGGAACAGAGAGCAATGAGAAATAAATCAAACAACTGATTTGTAGATATCTTCTAATGGGTGTGATATATTAAAGTATGCAAGGTGTGAAAACACCTTGCATACTTAGTAGTTCGCCCAGCATGGGCGTAATCTAATCGGTGTAAGTCCGTAAAGTGCCCTGATAGTGGGAAACTTACAGCCAATGACAAGGGTGTCCATCGTGAGGTGGA
>JGI24711J26586_10003281_pt1 | contig 10809 bp, 10 predicted proteins | sample BioPla3DNA1_FD_26586 | JGI IMG/M metagenome (IMG submission 26586)
CCAAAAAACATGAAAAACATTGCTCCGTGCACCACGTATTCCGCAAGATACGGGGCCGGCCACGGCTGGCAGGGCACACCATTAAACAGTATACTACAAGTGCACCGTGTATTACAAAAAGACAGGAGCTAAACAATCCGACAGGGGATGATATGTTGCGGGACACTCTATTGGATATCTACAACTTGCTTTATGAACGCTTCGGGGCTCAGAACTGGTGGCCTGCAAAGACCGGGTTTGAAGTAATAGTAGGAGCTATCCTTACCCAGGCTACATCATGGCGAAATGTGGAGAAGGCTATTGCCAATCTAGAAGATGCCGGTGTCCTGTCATTAGACGGGCTTCTTAAGATCGATGTCCATGAGCTAGCTGAGCTTATCCGCCCGTCCGGCTACTACAATGCGAAGGCCAGGAAGCTGAAGGCTATTGCAAGTTTCATTTCCGAAAGATCCGGCCCTGATTTGGATGGACTTTTTTGCCGCCCGCTCCATGAGATCCGCAAAGATTTGCTGGGTGTATACGGCGTCGGGCCTGAGACCGCAGATTCCATATTGCTCTATGCCGGAGGGCTTCCTTCTTTTGTGGTAGATGCGTATACTCGCAGGATCTTTGAGCGGTTGGGTATCTTGTCCCCGGAGCTCTCCTATGAGGAGGTGCGAGGCTTCTTCATGGAGCATCTGCCCACTTCAGCAGAGCTGTTCAATGAGTACCATGCCCTCATAGTAACGTTTGGAAAAGAGGTTTGCACATCTCGAAACCCCAAGTGTGATCTCTGCCCTGTCAGGCCGTTAGCAGTAGAGGGAAGTTTCTGCATCAACAAGGCATAGCGGCACCGGAAAGATCGGATCTGCCGGATTAGTCTTAAGGACTTACGGCTTGCTTGCGGTGCAGGAGATTCGATCTACCCTGAAGAACCACTACTGATGCGCGGCGGTCTGATTTACCACGGCGGCGCTGTTGTCAGGTGCTTGCCAGACCGGATGTGTGCGCCCAATGCGGTCAAGAAAAGGTACACATCTGATATATGCACCTTATGAACAAAGCACGCCGGAATGCATCACAATGGCGGAGCTGTTGTCAGGTGCTTGCCGGATCCCATGTTCGCGCCTGACGTGACCAAGAAGGATATACATCTGAATCGGATGTCTGCGCCGGATGCTATTAAGAAAGGTATGCATCTGATTAACGCATCCAGCTAATATGGAATGCTTAATAAAGGTGATAGCTGTTGATTAGGTTGTTTAGGTTTTTGAAGCCATACAGACTCTTCATAGCCGCCGTTCTGACTTTGATCTTCTTTCAGTCCCTTTTTGAACTATTTCTCCCCAGGTTAATGGCGGATATAGTTGATATTGGCGTAGTTCAGGGCGATACTAACTACATCCTGAGGGTCGGCGGGCTGATGTTGCTCGTAGCTGCAGCAGGCGCTGTCTGTAGGATTCTTGCTGCAAATCTCTCATCCAAGACTGCAATGGGCTTCGGCAAGATCCTCCGCCGCAAGGTCTTCTCACATGTTACAGAGTTTTCATTAAGTGAAGTCAACAAGATAGGCACAGCATCACTCATTACACGGACGACAAATGATATCACCCAGATTCAAATGCTGGTAATGGTGATGCTGCGTATGATGGTCATGGCACCTATGATGCTTATCGGCGGCATTATTATGGCGGTATCTCAAGATGCATCTTTGGCTCGGATAATAATCTTGATTATCCCTGTAATCGTAGGTGCTGTGATTGTTGTGATGAGAACGAGCACACCGCTCTTTAAAGCAATGCAGGAAAAACTGGATAAGGTAAACCGCGTGCTCCGCGAGAATCTTACCGGAATTCGGGTGGTGCGCGCGTTCAACCGCATTGACTTCGAAAAGGAGCGCTTCAATGAGGCAAACCTCGACTTGACAACGACTGCCATCAGGGTCAACAGAATCATGGCAGCAGACGATGCCCCTGATGATGGTGGCAATGAATTTTGCGTCTATCGCGATCTTATGGTTCGGCGGTATCCGTGTTGATCAGGGCAGTATGCAGGTAGGCTCATTGATGGCGTTTATACAATACATCATGCAGATCATGTTTTCCCTCGTTATGGTGTCAATGATGTTTGTCATGATACCCAGGGCGTCAGCGTCTGCAGTGAGGATCAATGAGGTTTTGGACACCGTCGCCGAAATCCAAGATAGGGAAGGGGCAAAGACAGGCTGCGTGACAGATGGCCACATAGAGTTCAGGAACGTAACCTTCTCTTATCCAGGCGCGGAAAAGGCAGTGCTCACCAATATCTCCTTTGACGCGAAACCGGGAGAGATGACTGCCATTATCGGAGGAACCGGTTCGGGTAAATCCACACTGGTTAACCTCATCATGCGTTTTTATGACGTCAATTCCGGCAGTATCTTAATCGATGGCGTAGACATAAGGGATATGTCACAAGAAGACTTACGGGCGAAGATCGGATTTGTGCCGCAAAAAGCTGTCTTATTCTCAGGCACTGTTGCGGAAAACATCAGGTACGGCAAGGAAGATGCATCTTCCGAAGAGATGGAACGAGCGGCAGAGATCGCACAAGCCCTGGAGTTTATAACGGGCATGAAAGATGGGTTTGAGTCCGCTGTTGCGCAAGGCGGGACGAATCTGTCAGGCGGGCAGAAGCAGCGCCTTTCCATCGCCCGGGCGCTGGTCCGAAGGCCTGCGATCTACATCTTTGATGACAGCTTTTCCGCACTTGACTTTAAGACAGATGCCAGGTTGCGTGATGCGCTAAAGAGAGAGACCGGGGAATCCACTGTGATTGTAGTTGCACAAAGAGTGAGTACAGTCATGGATGCTGACAAAATAGTCGTCCTGGATAAAGGCGAAGTTGCAGGGGCGGGGACCCACAGGGAGCTCATGAAGACCTGCAGAGTATATCAGGAAATCGTCATGTCACAGCTATCAGAGGAGGAGCTGGCTTGAGCGGAACCGGCAGAGAAAAGACAACGGGACCAACGCAGGCCCCGGGACAGAAGCCTGAGCCGAAAGAAGCAAGACCCGGCGGTGAATTCCGTCCGAGGTTCGGCGGCAGAGGCCACGGTCCTGGGCGCGGCATAGGAATGCCTTTTGATAAGCCAAAGGATTTCGGCGGAACCTTAAGAAGGCTTATGGAATACTTGAAGCCCCATAAGCTTCAGCTCCTTGCTGTTATTTTCATGTCGATCCTCAGTACAGGTTTTGGCATTGCAGGCCCGAAAATCATGGGAAAAGCCATAACTGCACTGTTTGAAGGCAGTATAAACAGGATGAGAGGTGTGCCGGGGGAAGGTATAGACTTCGATTATGTATTGCGTATACTCCTTCTCCTGGGTGGCCTGTATGTGGTTAGCGCCTTTTTCACCTATCTTCAGCAGATAATGATGGTCAATGTCTCTCAGAAGACCATCTATAATATGCGGAAGGCAGTAAACGATAAGCTGTCCAGGCTGCCTCTTTCCTTCTTTGACTCCAAAACCCATGGCGAGATACTAAGTCGCGTCATAAACGATGTGGACAATGTCAGCGGGACATTGCAGCAGAGCATTGTACAGATAATATCTGCGTTTATTGCCCTTGTCGGCAGTATCGTCATGATGCTGGTGATAAGTCCTTTGTTGACTTTAGTCTGCCTTGTGACGTTGCCTCTCTCTGTCATCGTGACTCGGTTTGTTGCATCTCGCTCACAGAAATACTTCATAGCCCAGCAGAGGACCTTAGGTGAACTAAACGGCCATATTGAGGAGATGTACACAGGCCACGTGATAGTGAAAGCCTTCGGACGCGAATATGAATCTATAAAGAGGTTCAATGAGATTAACGAAGAGCTTTATAACGCATCTTGGAAAGCGCAGTTTATTTCAGGCGTCATCATGCCTCTTATGGGATTTATCAATAACTTGAGTTACGTTATTGTGGCAGTGGCAGGCGGTATTCTCGTTACGAGAAGGATGATTGAAATCGGTGACGTGCAGGCCTTCATCCAGTATGCCAGGCAGTTCACGCAGCCGATAGTCTCAACTGCGAATATCGCCAATATCATACAGTCTACTATCGCATCGGCAGAACGCGTCTTTGAACTCCTTGATGAACCGGAAGAGGTGCCTGACAAAGAGGACGCTGAAGTCATAGAGACTCCCAGGGGAGAAGTGGCATTCGANCGCGTGAGTTTCAGTTANAAGAAGGATGTTCCGCTCATTGAGGATATGAACGTAAATGTGGAACCGGGACAGACAATCGCTATTGTAGGCCCGACAGGAGCAGGCAAGACCACCCTTGTGAACCTGCTCATGAGGTTCTACGAAATAGATGGCGGAAGGATAACAGTTGACGGTGTTGACATCAGAGAGCTTGCCCGCGGGCACCTGCGTTCGATCTTTGGTATGGTTCTCCAAGATACATGGCTGTTTAACGGCACTATCCGTGACAACATAGCGTACGGACGTGAGGGGGCTACTTTCGATGAGATTGTGGAGGCAGCAAAGGCAGCCCAGGCTCATCACTTTATCATGACTCTTCCGGAAGGCTATGAGACCGTGATCGATGAGGACGCCTCCAACATTTCTGAAGGACAAAAGCAGCTTTTGACTATTGCCCGGGTAATCCTGGCAGATCCTGCGATTCTCATTCTTGATGAAGCAACAAGCAGTGTGGACACAAGAACCGAGATCTTGATTCAAAAAGCCATGCTGGACCTTATGAGAGGNAGAACAAGCTTTGTTATAGCCCACAGGCTGTCTACAATCCGAGATGCAGACTTAATCCTCGTCATGGATAACGGCAAAATCATTGAAACAGGCACCCACAAAGAACTCCTTGCTAAGAAAGGCTTCTACGCAGATCTCTATAACAGCCAGTTCGCACCGACGGAGTTAGAAGCGGTGTAACCGGATATGCAGTTCTTCGCAGGCTAAGGAGACGTAATGCCGGCAATCAGCGTTGGAACGAGACGCTGATGCCGGCGCGATTCACATCTAATCCGCAGGCTCCGGGTTCTCATCCGGCTGATAGGACAGGATGTCGCCTGGCTGGCAGTTTAGTTCACGGCAGAGGGCATCCAGGGTTGAGAATCGTATTGCCCGAGCTTTGTTGTTTTTCAAGATGGATAAGTTGGCCATTGTAATGTCTACTCGTTCCGCCAGTTCTGTCAGAGACATTTTGCGGTCCAGCATAATCTTGTCAAGGTTTACTATGATACTCATTCGCCTCCCCCCTACACCGTCAAGTCCTGTTCTTCTTTCAGCTCTGACCCCATGCGGAAGATCTCTGCCAGCACTAAGATTACAAATCCTAGGAAGAGGGTGACAAAATCCAGTGTAAGCTTGGCAGTGAAATCTACACCCGGGATGGCAACATTTTGTGCGAAGAACAAACCGAATGCTGTTTGTACCAAGGATCTCAGGACTGCTCCGGTGATGACTGCACCTCCTATACGCCGTATGGAAGAGACGTTTTCGCGAGCAAACGGATTCCCTGCTACCAGCGTGGCGAAAACTCTGCGAAGATTGTACAGGACATAAAGATATACTGCGAAAACTACGACGGTAGAGAACAAGGTAAGCCAGAGAAAACGCTGAGACACTATTGCTGCAGTCACGCCCTCGAACTTAATATCCAAGCCGGGCGTTTGAATTTGAAGACTTGCAGGCGGCAGGTTGGTAAGGCTTTTTTCAGGAAAGATGCCTGTGAAAAGCTGCCATCCCGCCAGTAAGATTCCAATCACCCAGAAAGCATACCACAGGAAACCCAGAACACGATGTATCCAAGAGGCAACAGATTTTTTCCCAAGATATCGCACGCTTGCTCCCTCCAATCTTTAGAAAGGAAAACCACGTGGCTGTTCCCTTTGTTGATCTTATTATGGATGGGGATTTATCGTTTGTCAATAAGTATTTATTGTAAAACGATAAGTTGTTATCGAATTTCAATTATGCACTGGTAACCTGCACTATACCATCATGGATCGAACGCGGATCAAAGACCAAAAGGAAACATGTCTCTGCGATGCCCGATCCGGTCCAAAGCNCCGTCTCACACAGGTTTTACCTGCATTATCCCTAAGCACTTTCACTGAAAGCTCGGCATAGGATAAGTCGTGACAACCCTTTATAAGGAGGTGCTTTTGGCATGGACAAAGAGACGCCTGAAGCAAAGTACTGGGGAGACTCAGGTAAAAGCGGCATGCCCGGCGATTGGCCCGGAGGCGGGGGAGGCGGCAAAGGGACTCCTGTCTTGAATGAGATACGCTTCTGGACCAGAATCATGAAGGAACACGCAATGTTCATAGCTGCAGGTTTGCCTTGCGACAGGCCTGACTTGATAAGGACAGCCAAGGAGTTTGAGGCAAGATTCGCGGACCTTGAAGCTAAGACGCTCCGAGCCAATACGGTGACTCCCAGCTTGGTCAGGGAACTTCGGGAAGCAGTCTCAGACCTCATTGAGTTCAAATACGACCTCCTGCGTATGATGCTAGAGTGCCAATTGCGTCCTAATCTGTTTCCATTGCTAATCGACCATATAACCCGCGAAGCAGTGCATTTTCTTGCCCTTTTGGATATGGTCTGCGAAACTCATCACGGTGATGACCATCACCTGCGCATGCTGCTTAGCCGCGTGGTGTTCTGGATACGCATCATGAAGGAGCATATAGAGTTCGTAATACATCTATTGGATCCGTCTGAAAGGTCTCTGATAAATCAGGCTCAAGAACTCAGAAGGGTATTTGTACGCTTGCTTCAGACCGCAAGGGAGCTGGAGTCAATGGCAAATGCCAGACCGAGGTTTTTCAACTCCGCCGCAAGATTTGTAGATGAGGCAATCGCAAGAACTACAGAACTGCGTGACTTTAAAGGAGCCGCGTATGAGCTCTTGTTGATGTGCAAACTGTTGAGCGCAATCCCTTCTCCTCTTTTGGCTGACCACATCCGGAGAGAAGCAGACATGGCTATCATGGAAATGCGCGAGATAAGGGAGCATATACCTGTCAGAAAGCCAACCTGCCCCTAAAGCGATAGCCTTTCACATATGTTGAGACTCTAAAGCCCTGATCAAGAGTCAGTATCCTCGGGGTAAGAAGAAAGAACCAAGGTGTAAGAGGCACTACGGTGTGATTAAGAAGAAGGAGGAGAGACCGGCTCTCCTCCTCATTATTTCTCCTCACGTTAACCGTTTTTCATCGGAACAGGGAANGACATAACTTCTAAACTGCATATGTTATCCAGCGGGATTAACACGAATCTGGCNGTCTGGGTGTCTATCACGCCTGTGGGGCCGAACAGCTCGACGACTATTCCGCAAAGATCAAACGGGGCAAGGAGCAGAAANCCTCCTGCTATTCCCACAAGTCTCGTGTTGGATGCCTTCTTACAGCAATCACCACACTTAAATTGAACAGCCCAGGGNACCCTGGCTGCGTTTGTGCANTGCTTGAATAAAGGCCCAATCGGGTGGTTGTGCAGCGACTGCGCAAACAGCGCCTCGGTTTCCTCAGAAAGCAGCTTCTCCATCATCTGTTGCCACCTTTCCCTTCTGTTGGCTCACCCGCCTATAGACGGGCTATCACTAAGATATGCGTTGATGATGGAGTCAGCTACTGAATAATCTCCGCGAAGTCTTTCCAGCCGGAATATCGGCTTCGTCAGGAGTTTAGGAATAAATGCTGGATATGCTGAATATGGCTCGCTCAGCCAGGACGTAAGTTCTTCAATGATAAGAAAGGAACTGGCTAGTTCAATAGCAGTAATAAGATGATTCCGACTACCAGAAAACCTATGCTCCAGTTGAAAAGCGTCCGGCCAAATCTGTGGTTTGCCGGATTCCTATGGCCTTTGTAGATAGCTCCTGCGATAATCCCAATGACCGGTGTGACGAATATGCTGAGAAGCCAGAGTATGATGCGAACTCCGGTTGAAACATCACGTTCGTACGGAAACTGCTGGACCTGACCCGGCTGCGGCACTTGCTGCTGCCATTGTTGTCCCTGCGTGTCTGTTTGGTACACAGGTCCGGACGGCGGGTATGGCTGCGGCCCTGTTCCGGGAGGAGGCACTGTCAGGTCAGTGTCACAGACCGGGCATACCAAAGACTTTACAGGTATCTCCTCTTTACAGTACGGGCATTGTTGAGTTTCCAGCACTCAGCCCTCCTTTCCATCCTCTCACTTGAGAATGATCTCAATATCGTCGTCATCAGGCACTGTCATTGGTGTACGCCTGAGGCTTCTTCTACGGGATCGTCTGAGCCGGGGGCGTAATACCAGTAGCCATAGAAAGATTAGGGCGACGACGAGAATGAACGCAACTACAATTGTAGTGGTCAGGTTAATGCCGGAGGCTTTGGCCGCTGGCATGGGTCCGGCAGGTGGCTCATGTTCTATCCAAACCAAATGCTCAAAGCCTGCGCTGACAAATGGAACACCTGCCTTTTCCAGGAAGGCTGCTACATCGTCTACAGGAATCGCAAACCCTATCTGATTCGTACCCTTTACCTTGGCTGACATTATGCCTATAACATGTCCATAAGTGTTGACTAACGGCCCCCCGCTGGATCCGCTGTCTACGGCTGCATCGGTTTGGATAAACCGTTTACCGTCGATACTTCTTTGGGATGAACTGATGATTCCGATACTGGCACTGTCTGAAAGGCCTCTGGGCGATCCTATGGCCACTACTGAATCTCCGTCGCGGGCAGTTGCAGCAGTTCCCAATATTGCACAGGGAAGGTTTATGGCGTTGACCTTGAGCACAGCTATGTCCAGGACTGCATTTGAGGCAACTTTCTCAGCCTCAAGCTCGTCTCCGTTTGAGAGCTTAATCTTTAGTCGCTCCGACTTGGCTACATGGTCACATGTAACCACATAGCCCCATGGATTCACAATAACTCCGGTTCCGCTTTCATTTGCTCCGGTGACCGTAACGACGGTGGGTTTTACCTCAGCAATGACTGCTTGGATTGGTTTAGCTACGAATCTAAGCTGCTCGTCGGTTCTTGCCGCGTCTTGGGTGGAAGCCTGTACTGATGCAGTAAAGATGATGGCNAAGGCTGCCAAAACCAGCATCCCGGCTGTTGCAGCCCGCTCCATATAGCGGATGAGGGTCTGTCCTATCATGATTTCATCTCCACTTCTCAGTTGTGTGCGGTGGTGGACCGTTTGCCTGTTCACTCTTGTTTCTGATATCCTTGCGACAGGCGTGACAGTATGAGATCTTCCTTGCGATTCAATCACTGCATGAACCGGCTCTACTGAAGGATCTTTAATAAGAGTGATATCTGCTTCCGCAGATGAGCCTATGGAGGTATATGCATTGTAAAGTATGAATTGCTTGCCCAGCATCGCTCCGCTCTCAATCTTCAACCATGCTTCTTTTCTGATCTCCGCCACGAGAGCAGATGCAAAGCCTATCGCAGCACAGATCGCGGAGAAGCCAATGCCGCGGCTGGCTGCGCCTGAAGAGCCGAATAGAGCTCCTACCAAGTCAAACATGAATCCTCCTATGGTTCCTCCTATGAGCCCCCCAAGGAGTCCGTTCTTCGCCCTCTCTCTGGAGTTATGGACAGAAGCCTGGCCCCAGCCTATAAGGGTGCCTGCCAAAGCCCAAGCTAAGGTCCGGGCGAGGACCTGCATTCCAAAGGTTAGCGGATCTGCGGAACTCAGCAACAGGCTGTAAATCGCCTGTGCGAAAACCCCGCCTATAAGGCCACCTAAGAGTCCACGACCTGCGCCTTTTAAACCTGCTTTTAGACCTCTGCTTGCCTTCGAGTTTAAGATGTCTTCATACGCTGCCAGCGCGAAACCGAGCAAAAGGCCTACTACTCCCGGAATCAAAGAACAATATACGAAAGCCTCGAGTAGAGTTGTATAAGCTCCGTCGTCAATGAAAGGCTCCATAATAAACCAGGAGACGATTCCGGCTGCAAGCCCTACCAGAAGCGCTGTGATTGTATTAGATGCGGAAATACCGCGTGTTCTTGTACCGGGTGTCGGCATCGGCTCCGAAGTATCGTACCTGCGTGGAGAAGGCGGAAGATGGAATGTCTGCATGGGTTCTATATCTATTAGGTCTTCACTTTCAATGACAAGTNCCGGTTTCTCCGGCTCAGGGTCNAGATCATCAATCTCTATAACCAGCCGCTCGTTTTCGTCAGGCAAGTTGTTCTTGTCGCTGTTCTGAGGCTCGTCCAACTTTATCACCTCCTACCGTTCAGAACAATGTGATGTCAAGATCGTCCGATTCTGAAGAGCCGGGGGGCAGGAGTACGATGTCGAGATCGATGTCAGGCATCATAAGATCTATATTGCCTACAGGGAGCAAATGGTTGTTTTCCATTGCCCAGCGTGCTGCCACCGGGTTCAGAGGGCTCTTCACGTTGTAGGCCTTGTACTGGATCATGTCGCCTATCTGTATCAGCACATCTACGAGAGTCTCCCCGGCTGCCCAATAGTCACCGATGCACACCCATTTGCCGAAGTTTGGATGGAAAATCGGGGTAATCACTGTGCATTTCGGCTTCAGCCTTGGGTAATCTGCATGCAGGTCGACTTCTATGACATGTGTGTCTCTGCGCTCTACAGCGTTTCTTGCTGTATTCCAGAACAGCCCGGGAACATGGTAGGTTACTGCATATCTTTCCGGGGGATTTCCCTTGATAGGGCGAACCTTTACATACGGATTGCCTGACAGCTGATCCAATACACGTTGATAGTCTCCATTGAGCCGGCGTAGCCTGCTTGACAAATAAGTTCACCTCTCCTGTTATTACGTAATGTGTTGACAGCTTATCTTGGCGGAATGATAAGCTC
>JGI24711J26586_10003292_pt1 | contig 10795 bp, 13 predicted proteins | sample BioPla3DNA1_FD_26586 | JGI IMG/M metagenome (IMG submission 26586)
TATGGCGTCGATGAAAGACACATCATTTCTGATAAGCAATCAGGCAAGACTTTCGATAGGCCGGGCTATCAAACACTTAAGACTCAATTGCTACGTTCTGGTGACGTCCTCGTCGTCAAAGAATTGGACAGGCTCGGCAGGGATTACGAGCAGATAAAGGCTGAGTGGCAAGACTTACGTCAGATGAGCATTGATATAGTAGTTCTCGATATGTCTATTCTATCAACTGCGGATAAAAGCGACCTCGACAAAGCCTTGATAGCAAACATAGTGTTTGAACTTTTGGCTTATCTCAGCGAGAAAGAGCGAATAAAAATCAAATCCCGTCAAGCTGAGGGCATCGCAATAGCCAAAGCAAAAGGCGTGAGTTTAGGACGGCCTGCCGTGACTATTCCGCAAGGATTTGATGAAGAGGTACGAAAGTGGAAGTCTGGCGAGCAAACTGCAACTGCAACTATGCAGGCACTTAATCTTAAAAGAACCACTTTCTATAAACTGGTGAAGGAGGTGATTGTATGATGACGATGTGTCCACGATGTTGCGAGCTATACAGTGAAATTTGGTCGAAACCTTGTTGTAAATGCGCCGATAAGACCATTCCTGTTGATATTGAACTCATCAATGTCGTTCAGATGCTTCTCGCAAGAGGCTTCGAGGTATCTTATGCCACTTGTTACCCAGATAAAGAACAAGGCGANATCGAAGCTATGGAAATTGAGATTCACTTTAGGAAATTGTATCCGCAGGCTCTCTTTNATGGGCTTCCACCTGACTTCAATGAAACTTGTAGTGGTTATGTTGTTACTGCTTTGCAGGATATTAAGTGTAACGAAGAACAAATTAAAAATATTTTGTATGCTTTAATTCGGGCATTTGACCGTTTCACGTTAGAGGAAGCCAGAAAAGCATGGCAAGAGCACTCTATTATTTAAAAGGAGTAATAGTATGAACAAAAACGCAGTACAAGTATTAGCCTGGGCCGTTATAGCCCAAACAATATGTGACTTAAAATCAAAGAATAAGACACAAGCAAGGGAGGCTCTACAATTTATCAACTCGGATGACTTTATAGATTGGGCAGTAATAGTGGATATAAACCCTCAAGTAATACGCGACAACATCGCTCATGTACGGAGGGTAAAGCACTCGTATAGTTTTATGGCAGGAAGTTAATATGCTGAACTTAATTGAAAAAGCCAAGCAAGGGGATCAGGAGTCATTCGAGCAACTCATTAAAAAACACCAAAAACTATTTAAAAAAATAACCTACAAATACTATTTACCAGGCCAATCACGGGAAGATGTATATCAAGAAGCCTGTATAGCATTTTATCAGGCATTAATGGCCTACAATAACCAACATAACACGGAATTCAGCGTATTCGCCAAGATGGTAGTTGAGCGAAAAGTAAAATCAGCGATACGCCAAAACAATTTTAAAAAACATATCGCACTAAACACAGCATATTCGCTGGACGCGCAAATGACCGAAACTACAACCTATCTAGAAAATCTTTGTGATTGCCAATACGACAGACTAATAGACAACATTGAAAACGAAAAATGGGAAGATACATTAGAAAAAAGTAATTTAACTGAATTTGAGAAAAAAGTTTTTATTTTATGCAATATATATGAACTGTCTTACATAGCCGTAAGTCAACAGTTATTATGCACAATAAAATCTATAGACAACGCTAATCAAAGAGCAAAACGCAAACTAAGAAAACAGTATTACCAAATCCAATAAGAAAGGGGAGAAGTCAAGTTTATCTTGATGCAAATATGACTGATAGCATAACCATGATACCAGCTACTGGTTGGGGAGACTTACCTGAATGGGGAAAACCGATCCTGCACCTGTTAAGTGAGCGGGTATTCTTGACGCATCGGCAGATACAAAAGTTATATCCTATATGGGGGCAAGGTAACATGAGGCGAAAATTAAACAAACTCGCTAATATGAATTATTTATGTCGTTACGAACTGATATTTAAAAACCAAAAAATAACGGGATACACACTAGGATTTGAGGGCAGCCGAGTCGTACAACGGCTAATACCCGAATTAAACTACTATCAGGCGGCACAATTTATAGCAGCTAATAATTTTTGTATGGCCAACGGCATAGTATCCCCCCGGTTTTGGGTCAGCAGGTCTTTACTAAGTGGTGAAGTAAAAATAGGCGACAGTTTCTTTTCTTTATGGTGTCCACGAAAAGAAGAAACCCGGTTAAACTCGTTAAAAGCCGAGGTAAGTATGAGATGCAGGGGATTAATCGTAGTAGCCCCTTCGTTAAAATTAATCGGGGAGTTGGCAAAAGGCATAGAAATATATGTCCCTGTTTATTATGTTACCGATAACCGGCTCAGTAATTTCTTGATATATAAAAACGGATCACTAATCCCATTAGAATAAAGGAGGGCAATATGTTATTCACGGTACAAATCGCAACACCCATACCTAAAGCAATCGAAAAAGTCGACATAACGGCAAAAAGCAGTCCAGAACGATGGAAGATATTTGCCCCGACTTGGGGAATGGTCAATGAATTTAAAAGTGGCCGATTAAGTAAAGAGCAATACCGTATAATGTATTTCTCTTTAATGCGACTGCGTTATAAAGAAAACCGGGCAATATTCCAAGAATTGATAGAAAAATCATTAAACGATAATATTGCTTTAGCCTGTTATTGTAAGGCAGGTGACTTCTGCCACCGTTACTTATTAGTTGACATACTGTCTAAAATCGAACCACAGATACAATACCAGGGTGAAATAGTGAACACTCCGTCAGCTGAACAACCAGTATTGAACTTTTAATCTTGAAAAGTGTTCTTATAAAGGTTAAAATAGAAAAAACATCTCGAAAATTCACATAAAATCCCTTCATCTAGCAAGGGGAAGTATTCATAAACCAAGTAAATATCGGCACTAACGGGGGGGTTGACAAAAAAGTCACTTTCGCGTATCGATACCCCTGTACCCACAGGTAAAACCTCTGCTTCGGCAGGGGTTTTTTTATGTTTAAAAATATCATATAAAATCCCGTTAAGTCGGGGAGAAAGGAGAGGAATTATAGTGGTAACGCTAGTCCCTACTTTTAACGGTCGGTGTTACTACACCGATCTGGAACAAGAACTCCGAGTACTGCTTTCCAGCAGAGTTGTCTACGGCGACACCAGAAAAGAGCGTATTCCCTTCTTTTAAAAGAAAGAGTTATAATATAATTAATTTAGGTCAATGGTCAGTTGATGGATGACCGTGGCCCCCATTTTTAGGTGATATTAGTGTCGAAGCCCCCGTCGTTCGAACGGGGGTCTTCTCTTTTTAACTTGCCATCCTACCCCTCTGCAACCAACATATAAAATGCCTAAATAGCAGCTCATAAAAAGGAATATCATGCCAAATATAGAAGATATATAGCATGAAGTCACAAATTTTAGAAAAGGAAATATCTTTATTGTCAGTAATCGCCGTTTCTCTAGCGACAATACTTGCATATGGCATAGTTAAGAACGATGCGGTTTCTTTGTTTATTTCGCTTGTAGCTATCCTTACTTCATCGATGATTATGTTACTTTACTGGTTTGTAAGAAGAAACATCCTGTGCAGCACTGAAAGATGGAGTATTTTACTTAGCGTGATAGCCTGGTTAGGCTTGTTTTATTATTTGCTTCATATTAACGGTCTCGCCATTTGGAGTTATTTTTAATGCGAAAAGAAGAATTGAAAATAGAATTAGAAATAAATAAGTCGTCTATTTACGGGCTTAATGAGAAACTTGAACAGGTCAGTAATTTTAAAGAAGAGAAGAAGCTGCTGACTGAACTTAAAGAACTTCAAATTAAACAAATGTGGTTATTGGATCAATTAGAGGCATGGTAAGTGACAATGTAGTGTCTTTCTCAAGTGAGATAATTAAATAAATATATGTTATAGGGAGTGTGGGAAATGCGTAAACACATTATATTGTCTTTTATGATTGTGTTCTGTTTCATATTGGCTGTTCCGGTAATAGCTGCACCTACAGTAGAATTAGACGGACAACAGCTTATTTTTACTGATTCTCAGCCCATTATTGAAGATGGCCGTACCTTGGTACCCTTACGCAGTATTTTTGAGGCTATGGGTGCCACAGTAACCTGGAACCAGGATACTCAAACAGCCACAGCAGTAAAGGGTAATATAACAGTAATTTTGCCAATAGGCTCCACTGAACCTACTGTGAATGGACAGGTTAAGAAGTTAGATGTACCGGCAAAGATTGTCAACGGCAGAACCTTAGCGCCACTTAGGTTTGTAGGAGAAGCTTTCGGAGGAACAGTAGGCTGGGATCAGGCTTCGCAAACCATAACAATTTTCTCAATACCGCCTTCGGGTACGCCTCCGCCATCAACCCATGTAAAAGTACATTTTATTGATGTGGGACAGGCTGATGCGATCTACATACAGCTGCCAGAAAATAACGACATCCTTATAGACGCAGGAAATAAAAGTGATGGTTCTACCGTTGTTAATTATCTAAAGAATCAAAATGTTGATGATATAGAACTACTGATTGCCACCCACCCCCACGAAGACCATATCGGTGGGTTACCGGATGTATTTAACGCCTTCCAGATCGAAAAGGTTGTAGATAGCGGAAAGTCAGCAACATCGAAGATATACAGCGTCTATGAAGCTGCTATTACAGCTGAAGGTTGCAACTATGAACAGGATAACTACCAGAGTTACACTTGGGGTAATACAGTTCTTAAAATATATACCGGGTCAGAGACATGGGCAGATGCAAACGACTATACAGTAATATGCCGATTAGATACTGGCGATATAGAGTTTTTGTTTATGGGTGATGCAGAAGTTCCTGTTGAAGCGGCATTGAAAGGTGATATTTCTGCCGAGATACTGAAAGTTGGTCATCACGGCAGTAAATCATCTACAGGTTCTGAATTTCTTTCCCGAGTAAATCCTGAAGTAGCAGTAATATCAGTTGGAACGGGAAATACATACGGTCATCCTTCAGTAGAAACTTTAAGTAAATTACAAAGAGCAGATATCAAGGTTTATAGAACCGATTTAAACGGAAATATCATCGTTACAACTGATGGAAAAACTTATACTGTGAATACCCAAAAGAATACATCAAATCAAACTACACCTATTGTGCAACCGGCAGGAACTCCTCCTCCGTTACCAGCTACATTACAAGGTAGATATATTGGCAGTAAAGATTCTGATAAATATCATTTACCTGACTGCAGATATGCCAAGAAAATAGAATGGGCAAATGAAATATGGTTTCAAACCAGAGAAGAAGCCGAAACGGCCAATTATAAGCCCTGTGGAGTTTGTAAGCCATAAGGAAAGCTTTATGACATCCTTCGGGCTAGCTTACCTGAAGGAGGGTTAGATGATGATAATAGCAATGGTTATAACATTAACATAATAAATTTGTAGTGGTTACAGGGGGGCGTTTTATGGTTAACGCACAGTCTTTTGCCTCTAAGTGTTTAAAATGTAGGTATCGTCGGGAATCAAACGCCGCTAGTTGTGCCCAATGTTTATCAGAATATTTAGACCCTATAAACTCATCTTCCTGTCCAATTTGCCTTGATCCGAATTATAATCCTAATTATAAACAATGCTATGTATGTTATAAATCTGCAAATGAAGGAAGGTTATGGATTCAGGGTTTGTCATCTATAGCATATTATTATGGGATAGATGGTGCTTTAGGGTTTATTTGTGGTACATATAAAGGGTCAAAAGGTCTACCCCAAAGACCGTTCATGTCATTTCCTTTACAAGCTTTAGCGAAAGAATATCTATCCAATCATTTAAACTGTATAGAAAATAAATTTAGAATAAAGTTCGACTTTATAACCGTTATACCTGGTCATGCAGAACAAGTCTTTAAGGAGAGTAGTTATAATAATAAACCTATAATAGCCTGTTTATCTGACACTAGGCCTCCAGACCAACGCTTTAGTAACGGTACAACTAGATATTTCAGTTACGACCGCTATAGAGTCAACCAAAAAAAAGTATCAGGGGCAAACATTCTCCTTTTAGACGATGTATATACCTCGGGGAGCACATTAAATTCAGCAGCATACTCATTACTAAATCATGGTAATGCAAATAAAATTGTTGGATTTACAATTGCAAGACACATAAACAATTATTCAGCATCTAAGTTACCTTATACACAATTTAATATTAATAATTGTATAATCTGTGAATAATCTTAGAAGGATTTTATTTTTATTTGTAGAAAATCAACAATAGAACTAACGTTCGGAGGGCGATTAAATGATCTATTATCCCCAGAGAGATGAAGATAAATTAGCCATTTGGCTCTTTATTCAAGATATTCCCGGAATGGGTCCTGCAAGAATAAAATCGCTATATGATCAAGGTGGTCAAAGTCTGGACAATATGTTTGAACTTATTAGTCAGCTACCCAACAACACGGGATGGCTGGCTAATTTACAAGAAGCATTAATCAACCCTGATTTAAAAAAATATTATGATGTAATTGAAAGAACATATAATTGCTCAGCTAAAATTTGCACTTTAGATGATCCCCTATACCCTAAAAACTTGCGCAAATCAAATACTGCACCTGGGATATTATTTTATAAAGGTCGGTTAGATAATATTTCTGAACGTTCCTTAGCTTTAGTAGGGACAGTTACCCCTACTGAAAACGGGCAGAAAAGAGCAGAGAAATTCGCTAGACTATGCGCCCAAAACCAAATACAAGTTATTAGCGGCTTGGCCAGAGGAATAGATACTGCCTCACATAAGGCTGCATTAAAATATGCAGGGCTTACTTATGCTATTGTTGGTCATGGAATAGATTATTGCTATCCTCCAGAAAATAAAGAATTATTTGATGAAATTGTTCAAAATGGTGCTGTCATAAGCCAATTTCAAACAGGCACTAAACCCATGCCGTGGATGTTCCCTGCTCGTAATGAAACTATGTGTACTATATCTTCTGGGACAGTTATTATAGAAGCTCATGAAAAGTGTGGCTCACTAATTCAAGCAAAACACTCTTTTAAACACCAAAGACGAGTATTTTTATTGAGTGCCAATTTAGAAGGAGAGCCAGCGTGGGCCATAAATCTTGTTGATCAAGGAGCCGACGTGGTTAAAGAATTTGATATTGTATTAGAAAGAATGGGACATATCAATAAAGAATTCATTGAGAAAATAACTATTAAAGAACAAAATTTATTTGAAATAGATAACAAAAAACCAACAAAAGCATACTTATTTGACTTAGATAATGTTTTATATAATAGCTTTGGATTAATGGAAGAAGTATATATTGAAACAGTACGTCAAATTAAAGCTCAGGTTACCGATAAAGACATAGGTATTATAAAAGATAAAATTAATAACGCTCCTCCCTATGTTTTTAAATGTTTGGGTATTAATTCTATACAAGGCAATGATCTATATAAAAGAATATATTTAGATCGAATTAAGCAAGGAATAACTTTTTTCCCTGGTATAGATCAATTGATAAATAAACTATCGGATAAAGGTTTTAGTTTAGGTATAGTTACATCTCAACCCTATGTTAGATATACTGCTATTATGCAACATGCAGGATTTAAAGATTTAATAAAAACTGAGGTTACCTGGAATGACCTAAAGAAAGCTGAACAAAAGCCTCATCCCGCCGGAATTCTGAAAGCGCTCGAAACTTTGAGTATTGAGCCATTTAACTCAGTATATATAGGTGATGACGTTAAAGATATACAAGCAGCCAAGGCAGCTGGTGCTCATTCAATAGCTGCTTTATGGGGTGCCGCAGATGAGAAAAACTTGCTAAACAGTAATCCTGATTTTGTGGCAAAACAACCATCTGATGTTTTAACTTATGAATTCTAACGTGGAAACATTAGTAAAACTACTAATCCTTTTTTGAAATTAGGCGCGAGCTAATACTTCCGAAAATATATATTTTAGGAAGTATTTTCTTTATTTAGCAGGTATTTTTACCCACATATAAAATAGTTAACAATAGATTTTGACTTCCGAAAACTTCGGAAAGGAGATTTTATGGCTCAACTACGATTGGCAAAAGAAGATCATCCGGATATAATTAAGCAATTTTAATTGTGAAATTCAGGGCCTGAGCAGATATCTTCAAACTCAATTCTTAAAATAGCAAGCCCCAGTATGGTATCAAACTTCTCGCCCTCGTCTTCATGGTCGAACAATAACTCGATTTCAACTTCAGTTAGTCTGTGTTTATACTTCTCATTAAATTTTTTTATAAACTTTTCGTGTTTAATGTCTGCTAACCTGGATGTCATATCTACAACCTTTGACATTAAAATCAACCTCCTTTTTTTAAAAACACAGTCCTGCTCATAATTTATTCAGTATGCCGCCTAACTGTTTTCGGGGCACCAACCGGAATCATGGTTCCGGTTGGCAGAGTCTATGTAAGTTTGCTGATCCTCTATTACCACATTGACATTTTGAGTCGGCTCAACAAAATTTGGCCCGATTAGGATTATGAATGCAGTATAGGCCGCCATCAGCGTAACAAAAATCCTGTCCTTATAGGGGTCACGTTCGGATAACAGTCTCATCTATATCGCCCTCCTTAAACTTATTGTTCAGAACTTTTAATACTATTTGCTGCTTCCTTGTTTAATCCTTATTAGTTCTTGCCAAGTAATATCTGGTCTTTGTTTAATCGCTTCCCTGTAATAGTTTTCCCACTCTATTTTATCCAGCCAATCCGCTCCTTTTACATGATTAGTCATGTATAGCATGAAAAGCTGGTAAGGGTCTTTTTTATAGTCCGTTACTTTGTCAGAACCCAATGGCCACTGTTCTTCTTTCTTTTTGAATATTTTAGACGGTTTAGGGAACTCGCCTGTCATTAGCCAATAACCTATTGTCATTACTATTGCTACCTGAAGTAGAAAGGAACTAATTGCTTTTAACTCCGCTATTATATTTATTTCCATCCATTAGCCCTCCCCTAATTTCTGCTAATCAGGAGTATCATTCTACTTAATGGTTTATGGTTAGGCTTATTGCTACCAGACCGGCCCGGAACCGGTCTGGTGCTCTGTTGTGGGGCTTATTATTCGGGTAATTATTATTTGTTATTATCTATATGGGTTGCGTTATTGTAGGTTATTATTATTCAGTTATTGCTGATGCATCACCCCCTTCAAAAAACCTTATTGTTACTGCCACCCCATAATGTCCAGCAATAGACGGTGTTAAATGTCCAAAAGCTGACGGATACAGTGACCGAGAATATATGCCCCATAGGGGCCAGGGAGAACTAACTCAATTCCCCCTGAACAACAAACTTCACCATGTGATCATCAATAATATTTCGATTGTTTTGTGCCCCATATATCAGGCAATGGGTACAAACCTTGTTGACCATTCTGGCAGCTCCACTCGAAAACTTAAATATCTCATCTACAGCATTATCCGAAAAAATATCATGGTCAGCACCGGCATAAGCCAGGTGCGTTTTAATATATTCCCCTACTTCTGCCCGGTCCAGATAAGGCAACTTACATTGCAAGTCAATGCGCTGCCTAATTGCTGCATAAGATTGGAGTTTAAGCCGCTCCCAGAGTTCGTTTTGTCCTACCAGGATTAAAGCCATTGGACTTTGTGAATCCATTTTGAAGTTTAGCAGGAAACGGACTTCTTCCAGCATCTCTTTGTCTAAAAGATGGGCTTCATCTAGGATAACCACGGGTTGTAGATGATGGATGCCTTGCATAAGTTCAATTTCTTTATGTAATTGGCGTTTGGCATCACCCCGATAGAACTTAGCCTCACAACCTAATTGTTCAAGGAGGCCTTTGTAAAAATGCCGGGGGGTTAATTTGGAATCAGCCAGGTACATCACCATAAACCGGGATGTATCTAATATTTCTTTAAGCTTACGTATGGTAGTAGTCTTCCCGGTTCCACAGTCCCCGGTTAATATTGCAAACATCTGGCGCTGAGCGGTGTATTCTAAACGGCCCAAGGTTTCTTCCAGCATATGTGATTGATACAACTGATCCGTGGGGATATCCCTGGAAAACGGTGTTCTTTCTAAACCGTAAAAACTCTCAAACATGACTTTCCCCCTCCTTCCTTACCTTGCGGTAGGAGACAGCAGGGATTTGGGTTTCTTTACGCTCCTGGTTTTTCCTGGCGGCTGCATTTAGTAGTCTTGAAGAATCTGCCGGAGCTTTCTGTAAATGCTCGGGTAGTTTAGGCCTAGGAGCACTCCGTTCTCCAATAACCAGTTCTTTAGCTTTAAAAGGCTTATGGCCTTCGTATTCAATAGTCAGTTCGCTGATATCGGCTGGGTCATAGATGACATCTACCTTGCAACCAATAAAGGTTAGTCCTACTTCGTATTTTTTCCCCGCAAAACTGATACAACCTGCCTTGTCTACTTTTCTTTCTTCGCAATGGAGAAAAGCACTGGCTATTGTTTCGGGGTCTAGAAATTTTAATGCCTTCCTGTCACTGCGATAGGCAGTCTGAGGACTAATGTTTCCTTCTAACCCGGAATGGGGCTTGTTCTGATAACACTCCTCCAACCAGACTTCAAACAGCTGGTTTAATTTATCCAGGCTTTGAGGTTTCTCCAGAACCGCTTCAGCCAGGAAGGAATCCACTACCCGGTTAAACCGTTCTGCTTTTCCGGTGGCTTCAGGAGAATAGGGCTTGGCAAAGAGTAAGCGAATCCCCATTTTAGCACAAGCTCGTCTCATCCATTTGGTTCGATACTG
>JGI24711J26586_10003303_pt1 | contig 10778 bp, 11 predicted proteins | sample BioPla3DNA1_FD_26586 | JGI IMG/M metagenome (IMG submission 26586)
GAACCGCGGTAGTAGGCCAATATCCCGAGGGCCGCACTGATTATGAGCACCAAAACTCCCACAAACGCACCTATTCTCAAGGCAATGCCTTTTCTCAATTTATGCACCCGCCTCTATCTAGAATGTCAGCACTTAGCGATCGGCTATTGCTGTTCTTCTCACTTCCACCACCGCGGCGAATCCACGCCAATCGAGTGATGTCAGCCTTGGAGACTTATCTTTCCCCGACTTAAGGCGTCAACGAACACTTTCACAATCTCAGGATCAAACTGTGTTCCGGCCCCCTTCTGCAACTCTTCCAGTGCTTGCCTTTCTGAAAGCGCGTTCTTGTAAGGTCTCTTGCTGACCATAACATCGTAAGCATCAGCAACGGCAGCGATCCTCGATTGGATTGGTATTTCATCTCCGCGCAGTCCGTGGGGATAGCCGAAACCATCCCACCTTTCGTGGTGTCCTAATATATAGGCCGCTATGTCCGCCAAACCTGGCACGGCGCTCAACAGCCTAAATCCAACCACCGGGTGGCGCATGATCTCCTGCCACTCGATATCTGTTAGTGGCCCAGCTTTGTTTAGAACTTGCTTACATATGGCTATTTTCCCTATATCATGAAATAATCCAGCCTGCCCTAACCTGTCTAATTCGCACTTAGGGAATCCTAACTCACGACCAATCTGTTGACATAGAAGGCTTGTCCGCTTAGCATGTGCTTCTTCCCAGGGTATGACCCGCCACAAGGCCGACATCAGATCCTGAATGGTGTTTTGACTGATTCGGAGACCTTGGAACAGCTTCTGGCGGCTCAAGTGGTCTTCTGCCCGTTGAAGCACCTCTTCAGTCTTTTCATCAGGCCGCCTCTTAGCCGCCCAACCTATAGTCACGACAATGGGCAGGCAGCCTATATAATTCACCTGTACAGTCCTCTTGAGCTGCCATGACCATTCTTCCGCGCCACGCTCGTCGCTGTTAGGAAAGACACCGAGAAACCCACGTTCTCCCCACCGCAACAGCAGCGCATCATCTGGGAAAAGGCCTTTCAGCATCAGAACAACTTCTTGAAAGGCCTGATCGCTGACCACAGACCCAAACACGTCCCTAGTAAGCTCAATGCCACACACGTCTATGCGCACAATGGAAAGCAAACGATAGGCTTCAAACTCACCTTGTCTCCGCTCCCAATACAGTCTATTGGGCAGGTTTGTCATTTCATCACAGTAGGCTGATTGCTTTGTTTCAGGCAACTGCTTGTTCTGATGGGAGTTATCGCGGAACATAAAGACGGCCCCGTGATCTTGCCAGCCCGATCCTTAAGTGGCGCCACCCTACCTAACACAGTTATTTGGTTGCCGTGTCTTGTTACCAACGTACAGGCGGGGAGCTCGATGGTCCTACCTGAGCTGATCGCTCCTTCTAGGCAGTCAGCAAATGATTCCCTGTTCTCCCCAGGTATGAAGTCTAGCAGCCGGGCAGCGTTTTTCCCTAAGGCTTCTGTACGGGACCAACCGATCATCTCTTGAGCGGCCGTGTTCACTACTTCTATGCGCCCCCCCAGATCCGTTGCTATTACTCCTTCAGGTAATGATGACAACGTTGATTTCAGGCGTTCAACTGCATGAACGTACCGTCTAGCCCTCAAGTGTCTTTTCAGACCTCGCAGTTGATGGGAAAACCTGCCCCTGAAGCCATGCTTTTGACCAATATTCAGCACCAGAGCCGCTGCCAGTACCCCGACAGTCGGCAGCAGCAAGAAGGTTCGAACCCCAAACCCCCACGTCATTGCACTGGTTCCTCCACTTGTGTTACAATGTTTTTTCTGGTGCCACATGCACCAGTAGGAGTGAACTCACTCTCCTCGTCTACAGTTTAACTTCAGCCCTCTTTGCAGTACTTCCGGCCTCTTGCCCAATGTTCGCTTGGCCAAGACATCTCTCACCCTCCACTGGGTTGTTGTTGCAACCGTTGCACAGGCAACTAAATCGCAAAAAAAGACGGCTATTTGGGTTCAGTCCTCGATTTGGCAATAAGGCCACAAGAACCTTGTCTCTTGAGCTCAAAAACCACCTCCCGAGCCACTTCCAGCAGGTTCTTAACTGAATCGCGCTCACTCCTCAACACACATCGGCACTTACTCGGCCTGTTAAAGAGCCGCCCCAGGACGTCCTGCCCCCGATTCGTAGGCTGAAAGCAGACATAATACGACTCTTTGGATCCAATTTCTTCCACCAAGCCATCCTGTTCTAGACACTTGACGACCCTCTCTAACTCCTTTTTGCTGTGAGTTGTTACGCTGGCCAAATCAGCGAGGGTCACCGAATTTGATGTACTAGTCAGCCACAGCACCTGCAGTTCAAGGGGTGACAGGCCTGCAAACGATGCGCAGCGGCAGAAACAGCGTTCCAACTCATGATGCAAAAGGTTGTGCCAGAAGAACAACTCGAAAATATCCTCACAGGGCACCTCGACAGATCCTCCCACCATCAGCGGCTTGTTTGCTCCCTAAGGTCATCGATCAACTTAACTGCACAAGCAGGCAAATTTCCCATTTGCTGGACCTTGTTTACATAGTCATCGCCATACACATACTTCACCAGTTTAAAAGCGGTGCGGGCGAAAGCGGTTCGCTCGTCTTCGTTCAGCGCTAAGAAGCCTTGAGCAAACGCCAAACCATGGCCTCGAATGTGAACCTCTTTTAGTTCTTGAAGCACTGCGGCCCCTCTCTCAGTGAGGGTAAACCCAGAATAACGCCGATCTAGGTAGGTCCTCCGCGCTACTAATCCGTTCTTCTCCAAGGAATAGAGACTTTTGGAAACGGTGCCCTTATCTCTCTGAAGAATGAAGGCTACCTCTGTAACAGTGCTTTCCGGCGCAAATGAGACTACAAAGAGTATCTGTTCTTCCGTCACCGTAAGTCCCGCATCTTGAGCAACTTCCACCCAATTGTCATAGATCTCATCCCAAAGAAGACGCAAACAGCAAACGGTAGCGAAATCAAGGCTTCCACGGGCGTTACCCATGTCTTACCTCCCTCCTGAAAAGAGCCACTGAAAGGCCACAAATCGCCCCTGCTTGTTTTCATAGCCCACCACTTGCGGACTCACCCAGACTCCCTTCCAGGCCCTCGATCGCCATAGACAATACAAACATTATGGATTATCGCGCTGTTTGTTAAGATCGTCAAGTTTTCGGGCAGATGGAGAGTGCCCGTTTACGGCACGCTCGAAAAGCCGTTATACAACCAATTTGGTGTCATACACTGCCCTTCGCATCTAGACTGAACTGAAGTTTGGTCAAAATCCGGTTGTGAAAAAATGCCAGCTAAGAGGGGCCCTTGTCAGGTATTGCTTATTTTGTGTTAATTGTTTCCAAAGATTGACCCTAGGGACTGCCTGACCCGACCGAGCTGGTTCTCGTCTACCACGCCCTCCCTGCCCTGTGTTATAATTAAGCAGCAAGGTGGTGACCGCTGTGCATTTCCAGGCTGACTCTCTGTTTGGTCCTGAGGGCTTACTCGCCCAGGCCCTGGAGTCCTACGAATACCGTCCAGAGCAAATCCGCATGGCCGAACACATCTGGGCTGTGCTGCAGAATAAGGAGCACGGCATGATCGAAGCAGGTACAGGGGTGGGCAAAAGCTTGGCTTATCTTTTACCTCTGATCTATTATGCCGTGGAGGAAAACAAGCTGGCCGTGGTGGCCACCAACACCCTCACCCTGCAAGAGCAGCTTTTTCACAAAGACATCCCCTTCCTCCAGAAGGCGCTGCCCCTGGAGTTCAAGGTGGAAGTGTTTAAGGGCCGCTCCAACTACCTCTGCCTCCGCCGCTTCCAGGAGTACCTCCACGGCCGCGGCAGCCAGCTGAACCTCCTACATAACATAGAAGCACTGCAGCGCTGGGCAGAAGAGACTGAAACGGGAGACTACAGCGAAGTCCCCTTCCCCATCCCCTGGGAACTGTGGTCCGAAATCTGCTGCGAAAAAGAAAGCTGTCCAGAGGAGCGCTGTTCCCATTTCCAGGGCTGTTTCTACTGGAGCCTGCGCCACCGCTTGTCCAAGGCCCATATTGTCATCACTAACCAGGCCATGCTGCTGGCCGATGCCCGCACGGAAGGACGCGTTTTGCCCAACTTCCACGCCGTGGTGATTGATGAAGCCCACAATCTGGAAGATGTTGCCACAGGCTCCTTCAGCCATGAGCTCAACCGCAAGGGTTTCCTTGCCCATTACCGCACGGGGGTTCAGCTCCAGGCTGTACTGCGGGATCATGTGCCAGAATACCTGGTTCAGGACATCAATCTCACCCTGGATCAGCTAGTTAGGGAAGCGGGACAGTATTTCAACCAAATCGAAGGCTTGATCACCAGCCCCACGGTGCCCATCGGCCCGGAAAACCGCGCCGCTTTTGCCCACACCACCTTGGACAAGCACCTCAAAGACCTGCAGGGCCTGCTCAAGGAGTGTGAGCTGGACGAAGAAGGGGAAGCCTTCGGCCTGGTGGAGCAGTTCGCTTCCTTTACCGCGAGGCTCCTTGATACCCTGGAGCTGATCCTGTCAGCCAGCGACGAGAACTTTGCTTATTGGGCGGAAATGCAAAACGGGGAGCCCTGCCTCACGGCTGCTCCCATCCAGATCGGGCCCCTGCTGGAAGAGACACTCTTCAGTAGGACTCCCTCGGTGATCTTAACTTCCGCCACCCTCAGTACCAACCAGTCCTTCGCCTACATTCAAAACCAGCTGGGCCTGCAGGATGCTTCCGGCCTCATTTTGGGCTCGCCCTTTGCCTACGAACGACAGGCCATCCTCTGCGTGCCCACGGAAGCAAAGAACCCTAAGCATCCCCGTTATGCCCATTACACCGCTTACCTGATCCTGCGCACCCTGGCGGCAACTCGGGGCGGCGTTCTTGCCCTGTTCACCAGCTACAGCCTGATGGATCAGGTGGCCGAGGCCATCTGGCCCAAGCTGGCCGCCGAGGGCTATGACCTGTACAAACAAGGAGACGGTCCGCGCCTAGGTCTAATTCAAAGCTTCCAAGACAACCCCCGTTCTCTGCTTTTCGGCACCAACAGCTTCTGGGAGGGCATTGACCTGCCCGGGGAAGCTTTGAAGGCGGTGGTCATTACCCGCCTGCCCTTCACTGTGCCGGACCGCCCGGTAACCGCGGCGCGCCTCAAGGTCATTGCGGAAGCGGGGGGCAACCCATTTCTGGAGTACAGCGTGCCCCAGGCCATCCTACGCCTGAAGCAGGGCTTCGGACGGCTGATCCGCAGCAAGCAGGACATGGGCGGCGTAGTGATCCTAGACGAGCGCATCCTCACCGCCGCCTACGGCTCCAGCTTCTTGGAGTCTTTGCCTCCGGCACGCTTTACCCGCGATCTAGAGGAGCTCCGCACTCTCTTCGGCAACTAGCTGCACATCATATAGCGGGCCGTTTTTCACCACCCGCACCTTTTCCACCCCATCTCCCACCATAATCTCAGTGGGGCGCATTTTGCGGGTCACCTGGTACAAGGTGGAGCGGATGGTGGACTCATTCACATCATCGCGGATCTGTGTGAATTTTTGGACCACAGCCCTGGCGGGAACCCCGTCAGGGTTTTCCTGTGCCAGTATGTACAGGGTCTCCACGATCTGACTGGTGAGCGAAGGTCGTGAGCCTCGGGGGCTTCCTGATTCTTTCAAGAGACTGTCCAGTTTGCGCAGATCCTGTTCTTTGGCTTCCAGTTTACGCTGCAGCTCGGCGATTTCGCTCTGTAAAATCTCCCGGGCCTGCCGGAGCTGTTCCCGATACCCCATGGTCATCACCTCTCCAAGTAGCAGCCGGCGGGAAAAAGCCCGCCCTTGCTTCTTGGTTAGTATGAACCTCTTCGCCCCTTAATATTACCCCCCGAGGCCCAGCGCATGACCAAAACCACGAAGATGGTACCGCCTAATAAGATGGGGATATAAAAGACCACGGCACGCCAGAGCAGAATAAAGCTGGCCAGCTCATCGGGCTGCAGTACCCCATCCAAAACAGCCCAGGAGATCCCTTCGGAAAGTCCCGCTCCACCGGGAATAGGGGAAAACACGGGTGCCACGCCAAAGAGGACCGCCAGGGCAAAGCGCAGTAAAGGGTAAAAGATGCCGAAGCCGCCCAACAGCAGAAAAGTACCGGTGTAGTAGACCACGTAATAGGAGAACGCGATGGCCACACACGTGAGATAGTGGCCGGTCCGCTTGGTGAGCAGGAACTCGTAGGTGGAACGGAAATCCGCCAGCCAAGCCGCGGAACGGGACTGGCGTCCGAACTTGCGGAAAACCCATTGAAAAAGGCGCTCACTCTTGACAATACCAACCTGGAGCGCGGCTATGATGGACAGGTAAACCAGCGCACCGATCTTTACGGTGGTGAAATATGCCGCCAAATCCGGCGGTACACTGGGAAGCACCGAAGATGTTGACAAGCCCAGCAGAGCCAGGGCCGACTGCCCCGCCAGCCCTCCGCCCAGGACCACCGCAGTTGCCCGAGATGCCTTCAGTCCCCGGCGGTAGAGATAGTAGACGATGAGTGCACCTCCGCCACCTGCAAAGGGGGTAACCAGGGTGAGAAAGTTAGCTGCGCCCAGGACGATGGTCAGTTCCCACCAGGGGATGCTCTGGCCCAACGCCCGAGCAAGGGTGCCAATGCGCTGCCCGTCCACGATCCAAGCGGCCAGCACAAAGAAAAGGGCGCCAAAGAAGTGGCGCAGAGGGTATTCCCTCAGCTCCTGAAGCACCTCGCGGGGGCTGCTGATCTGCCAAAAGATCACGGCCAGTGCGCCGGCACTTACGAGCAGGGCAACAACCATTCCCTTCCAAGGTACCTTCCATTCCGGCTTGCTTGTTTTGTCCATGGCCTAGTACCTCAACTGTTCTGAATGTGTTATCAAGCGGGATTCCGCGTAATAGGTGCTTAAGATGGTCAAATAGTCATGGCCGGCTTCGGCCATACCCTTGGCTCCCCACTGGCTCATGCCCAGTTGATGCCCTGCCCCACCACCATAAACTTGTACCGCCTGCACCATGCCGTTTCCATCCAGCTGGCACTCTAGGAAAAAGTGGGCGCTGGGCAGCAGGGACTGCCTGCCTATGCTGTCCCTCACCCGCTGCAGAGAGGTGGGCTGCAGGGTGCGGCGCACGTTCAGCTCACCGGAAACGGAGATCTCGCCCTGCGTACCGATGATGCGCAGGTTGACTACCCTGCCCCTGGCATCCCTTTCGGCCACATCCAGGGTGACCAAATCTCCGAAACCGTCTGGGATCAGAGGCGCCAGCTGCCTGATGAGCTCCTCCCGGGTAAAAGAGCATTTCCAGCGAAACCAAGGTGAGTCCCCTTCCAAGGGCAGCTGACTCAGATCCTGCCAACCTCGCGCATCTGTGAGCGGATTCCGGGGCGAGGTGGAGTAGAAGTATGTAGAAGTCACGGTGCCCTCGGGATTGACCAGAATCTGCCCGTCCGTTTCCCAAATGGCTTGAGTGGCCCTTGCGGACTCGGGCGCGTTATTATACACCTGCGAGTTAGTGCTGTCCGTGACGTGGAAGCCCAAGTGGCCCTGGCGGGAGTACACAGCCTGGGCCACGGCATAGGTCCTGGCGGCCACCGCTTGGGCCTTCAGCGCCTCCATGGGCCAGGTTACGGGCATTTCGCTGGGCACCACCTGGATCAGGTAGTCTTCCAGACTTACTTCGTTGATAACCAAAAACGTATCCTCGCCGGCAACCGTAAGCTCAAAACGGCCCCGGTAACAGGGGAAAAAGCGGGTGCTCTCTCCCCGTTGAAAAGAGTTAATCTGGAGGAGTCCCCCGGCCTCCGCTTCTATGTAGATGCGCGGACCGAACTCCCAGATACTTCCCCGGCCATCCTCCACCTGGAACCTCCCGTCCGTTACTGATACCACGGTTTCCTCTCCAGCCTGAAGCTGAAAGCCGCGCCCGGTGCCCTTTTCTTCCACATAGAGCCTGGAAGTGGGAGAAACCCTAAGCTCGCTGTGTTCAATGCTCCTGAACTGCTCCGTGCTGATGGCCACTCGGATCGTGCGAATGTACAGCGGATCATAGACATCAAAGCGGACTACTTCACCCGCGTAGATGGTGGGCACTACCTGCTCAAAGCCCACCTTTACCGCGTCCAAGGGTATGGGCACCATCTCTGCCTCCCAGTGCTGATAGCACTGCACATCCTGGCCGATGGGCAGATACCCGTGGTGCTCAAACTCAACCAATGTTGGGGAGATGCGTAAAATCTTGTCAGCTGGCAGCGCCAGGGGCGCCTGGGAGCCGGGAGCCACATGGGGTAACTCCCCCTCGGCGGCCAGAACAGCCCCGCACAGCAGCACAAGCAGGAACCAAGCTGCCATCAGTTTCTTCATCTAAGGGATGCTCCTTATGCTTTCTGGAGCCTGCGGTGTTCTTTGAAAGTGCACTTGTCCTGCACAAAGATGAGGCCCCGTTCCTTGGCTAAAGATTCCACCTGGGAGTTGACGATCCCTTCTTGCAGCCAGATCGCCTGCAAATCTTCCCGCTGCAGGGCATCTTCCACCACTGCCAGGGCTTCCTCCGAAGGCCGGAAGACAACAACCATGTCCACTTGCCCTTCAATCTCGCTCACCTTGTTGTACACCTTTTCGCCTAGAAGCTCAGGGCCGGCAAAGGGATTGACGGGGTAGATCTTGTAACCAACACGCTGCAGATAGGCGGGCACTGTGTGAGCCGCCTTGGATGGATCTCTGCTTAAGCCAACCACGGCAATATTCTGCAAACTAAGGGCTTGCTCAACCGCGTTCTGCATGGAATTCCGCTCCTTTCTCAGCCCAAGCAGGAAAGGTATGTTATAATAAATACTAAATGCCGTTCAAAGGAGTCTGCGCTTTGTCTACCTGTTTGATCTTGGACTGTTTTTCTCTAGTATACCGCTCTTTCTTTGGATTACCAACAACTATTAGGCGGCAGGACGGGCAAATAATCAACGCCGTCCTCGGCTTTTATAACACCCTGACAGGGTTGATGAAGCAGTTCCAGCCTGATTACCTCTTCGTGGCTTCTGATCATCCCAGCCCCACTTTTCGGCACGGTCTGTTCCCTGATTACAAAGGCCACAGACCCCCCATGCCCCAGGAGCTCCGGGGCCAGATCGAACTCATCGAAGAAGTGATCGCCAGTTTCCAGGTCCCCTTGATCAGCTTTGCCGGCTATGAAGCCGATGACATCATGGGCACCATGACCAGATACGCTCCGGAAGGCACCCACTGCTACGTGATCACCACAGACCGGGACGCCCTGCAGCTCGTGTCTGAACACGTGACCGTTGTGGTTCCCAACAGCCGGGCCAACAAGATGTTCACCCCCGAGCTGGTGAGATACGAAATGGGTGTAAGCGCCAGAACTGGTCCCCGATTACAAAGCCCTGGTGGGTGATGCCAGCGACAACATACCCGGCATTCCCCTGGTGGGTCCCAAAACGGCGGTACGCTGGCTGGATATGTTCGGCTCCCTGGATGAACTCATCGCAAGTGCGCATCTATTGCCAGGCAAGGCTGGCAGGAACCTGGAGGAAAACAAAGAAAACGCCCGCCTCTACCGGGAACTAGCCACGATTGAACGCAGCGTGCCCACTTACTGCTGCTGGCAGGCGGGGCGTCTAGCCTTCGAAGAGCAAGAAGTGCGCCGTACCCTGGATTCCCTGGGTATCCGGGCATCCATACCTGAAATAAGCTGATTTGCGGCAGCCCCTGGGCTGCCTCTTTTATCCCGACCCCTGGCGGCGTTGGGATAGGATCTCCTCTGTTTTTTCCATGGCCTTCTGGGCCTGGGGATGGTTCTCCAGCGCCACGGCGATGAACAGGGTGTCCACCGTGCCGAGTTGGGTAAGCCTAGAAGCGATGGCAGCACTCCTAAAGAGATTCTCCTGCGTGGAAGTGAGCAGCAGGATATCCGCCTCCCTGGCCAGGGCAGAACCTGAAAAACTGGTGATGGCAATGGTTGTGGCCCCAGCCTGCTTGGCTGTGCGCAGGGCCTCCACAATCTCCACCGTCTCCCCGGAAAAGGACAAGCACACCGCCACATCACCGGCGCGCAGGTGCACTGCCCGGGCGATCTGCAAATGGGTATCGAGGAAAGCACTGGCCCGCATACCGATGCGGGAAAACTTCTGCTCCGCATCGAGCGCCACTATCCCCGAAGCCCCCACACCGTAAAAATGGATCTCGCCAGCCTTAGCCAAGGCATGCACGGCCCTTTCTAAAGCCTCCGTGTCTAAAGCTTGGGCCGTTTCCTGCAGTGCACTGATATTGGCCTGGAAGATCTTCTCCTTGATCGTCCGGACATCGTTTCCGAGTTCCACTTCCCCATGGATAAGCACGGGTTTTACCGCCACATCTTGAGCCAGCAAAATCCTGAACTCCTGGTATCCTTTGTATCCCAAGCGCTTACAGAACTTGACCACCGTTGCGTCGCTTACTTCAGCCTTCTTCGCTAGTTCCGTAATGGAGTAGTGGACGGCTTCGCGGGGATTGTTGAGGATCACCTTTGCCACACGTTTCTCAGCAGGCCTGAGTGCCGGATACGTCCCGCGGATGTGCAGTAAAGCATTGGCCATTCGACTCACCACAAGACCCTCCTCCTGTAAAGTCCTGTGCTGCAGATCTATCTCCATGACCCCCGCAGCGAGAAAACGTTTGCTTTTGGGAATAATAACTAATTCCCCACAGCGGGTGCGTTGCCCTGCCAACCTCGCGTTTTATCCTCCAAAACCCCTTTTTATT
>JGI24711J26586_10003307_pt1 | contig 10772 bp, 2 predicted proteins | sample BioPla3DNA1_FD_26586 | JGI IMG/M metagenome (IMG submission 26586)
TCTTTTATCGCTTTTACTGCATCGTCTCCATATTTTGATATTACTTCTACTGCATCAGTACCATATTTGTTGATTGCTTTTAGTGCATCGTCTCCATAATTTTTAATTGCTCTTATAGCATCTCCACCATGGTTCTTAATTGCTTTTAATGCATCATCTCCGTATTTATTGATAAGTTCTACTGCATCTAGTCCATAGTCTTTAATTGCCTTTAAAGCATCATCTCCATGGTTTTTAATTGCTTTTATTGCATCATCTCCGTATTTGTTTATTACTTCTAGTGCATCATCTCCATAGTTTTTTATTATCTTTAGAGCATCGTCCCCGTAAAGTGTTAAAGCTTCGATCGCATCATCGCCATATTTTGTTATAGCTTCAATTGCATCATCGCCATATCTAGCAGCCATTTCTGCAACTTCATCACCATACTTAGCTGCGATCTCTGCAACCTCATCCAATTGATTTTTAACACCTTTAAATAATGACATAATACCAGGTGCAATAAGATCAAGTACTTTGAAAATACCAGCAAAAGCAATATTCAATAGCAAATCCGTAAACAGTGCACTGGCATACTGATAATCGCCTGTCTCCCAATACATCAATATGTTTTGAAGAGTCATTATTACGTTTATTATACTAAGAACATACAGGGCAAAGAAGAAAATCATAATAAAAGGATTAGTCGCAGCAAGCAAAGCCATAGCAATAGTTATTACGTCATATATAGCCCAAACTAATGCTATTAATCCAATAAGTGTTACTCCAACATCAATTGCTACTGAGCCACCGGCAAGACCACCACTTATCATATAACCTGCAGCACCTGTTTCAGGATCCATAACAATGTAGCCTGTGCCTTCCCAGTCATAATAAGTGATTTCCTGTTTAGGAATTGTGACAACCTTACCACTATTAACTGCATTTCTAATGTCATTCTTTACTGAAGAGGATACATTAATTTCACTTAGCTTGTCTATGTTGTCTTTACTTATTGAGTATATAGGTATGCCTCTTTCACTAGCTTCTGTAAGTATCTTGATAGAAGACACTGCAGGTATCTGGAATATCTGCTCATGTATAACATGCTCCATAGAAGAACCTAGTACGCCTGTGTTCATCATATATGCTATTTCATTTTCTTTTTTACCTTCAAGGCTAGTAACAGCAAACACATCGTGGTCTACATCTATAAAGAAGGAACCTCCTTTAACTTCAACAGGAACATTAAACATGTACTTAACTTTCGGACTATATCCTGTCATTGCTTCACTGACCTGACGTATAGACACTACATTTGATGCCTTAGCTATTAAAGAGTTAATAGCATCCAACTGAGCAAAGTAAGTTTTTCCTACACTGTTTAGAATCTCACCCAATATTTCATCGGTATAAATGTTAGTTTCTGTAGCTGTATCTTTAATAGCTAGAACCCTTTGCTTAATTTGCTCTAACTCTTCTACATCAATTTTTCCAAAATCAAAGGATATGCTGTATATACCACCGGCAATAACAGGATTTGAAATCATCTCAACATTTGTTCCAACATGTCCCATTGAAATAGTAAATTCCTGTCTGTTACCAAAACCAACAGCCTTTCCTTCAGCTACAACCTCTCCGTCCACTTTCAACTGGGGCTTCAATTGAATCAAATAAGCAGGTGTATTAAACAATCCACCATAACTATTTATGATGTCTGAATCCTCTTTAGAGGCTGGAATCCAAGAAAGTGTTATCCTCTTTCCATATAACTCCACTGCTCTATACTCTACATTAAAGTCATCCGAACTGCCAAAGTTGAGGTTATACGGATCATTACCTCTTATAGAGAACCCAATTTTTTCACTGCTGCTTTTCGGTATAATATTGGTCTTTGAAAGTTCAGTTATTGTTTTATATGGAAGAGTAAGTGGAAGAACTTCCAGTACCTCAGGTACTATTCTCTTTCCACCTATTAGCTGCTTTACATCAGCATTTTCTAATTTGTTATCCTTAAGATAATTCTGCAGCTTATCTGTGGCAGTGTCTAAAAAGCTTTTCATTTCATCTGTACTTATATTTGTTATTGTACCATCTTCAACAGATCTGTCCCCATTGACTTTAAATGCTTCTATTATCTGTTCGTCTGAAACTCCTGTTATTTCTTTGATGTCCAAACCTTCTTCAAAACTGTACTGTTTAAAGCTTGGATCTAGTGGAACCCATATCTTGTCAGCTTTAGTTTCTCCTATACCACGATACTCATCATAATCTAAATAGGCTTCAACCCATATATGCTCTGTGCGAACAGCAGTTATTTCTCCGGCTGAAACAAGTGACACAGTCGGAATTCCTAATGAGCCTAAAACTTTGACCGCTTCTTTAGGATTCTGGGCACCTGTCCAACCAATAACTTTATCAATAGGTATTTCAACAGTACCTTTTACATATCTTGCAGGTATACCTTTATACCTCAACATTGATATAAGTAGAGATGCCTGATCATAATCATTTCCTGACATTTGATTAAGTGTACCAAATGCACCTCTGCGTGATCCATAATACGGCTCAAAGTCAACATTATTTCGTACATACTCCTGCATTTTTACAGGTGTTTTAAGTGAATCAGCCAAAGCTTTTATTTCCTGAGTCCACTTGGTCTCAGGTGTTTGTGCCAAATCTTCCTCAGTAGGCACTTTAGGCAGTGAAGATGTATCTCCAGTTGCTTTTGGGTCAACAAATATGCCATTTGCTCCACTACCTATAGCAGGTTCCGGTGGTACTACACTTACATTATTATGGGGAAGAGATTTTCCTAAAGTCTGTTCCGGTTGTTCACTTCCTAACTGATTTTCTATCTCTTCCAAACAACTTTTTAATTCTTCAATACTGCCTATATTTGAAGTGTTAGCAGTACTTAATATTTTATCAGTCTTTTCAAATAAACCTTCAAAAACATTCAATTGGTTTTGAATATTGAACGCAAAACTATTATGTCTTTTTTTAGCTTCACTTACATCAAGATCTTCAAGCTTCATTTGATTAACTGAAAGTTCCTTTTCTACAGCTAATCTTATATCTTTTAATGCTTCTCTTGATATCTTCAAGTCTTTCTTGAATTCTTCAAAGTTGTTGCCTTCAAGAGACTCTCTAAGTTTTGCCGTATATTCACTAATGTCTTTAGCAAAATTTCCAAGTTGTGTACTAACTGTTGGTTTTTCATAGTTTATATTTGCTTTAGTGTTTTTTATATTTTCTATTGAAGCTGCTAAGGACATCTGTTGCGTAGGTAGTACATTAGTATAAATAAATACTACTAGCACAAATATCGCAATAATTTTTAACGACCTCTTAAACATCCCGTATTCCCCTCCATTATCTTATTTCATAAAGATTTCTCTTTATTTCAAAGATTCTATGATTTCATCACCGTTATCATTTAACTTAAGTTGATGATTAATTGCTGCTTCTTCAATGTGACCAAAAGCCCAATGGCCTGTTGCAACATCTACAAACGAACTAACTTCCGTATTTAAAGGACCTCTATAAAGCATATTATTAATTAATGTAACTGTTTCTGAACGCTTTATCTTTTCATTTGGTCTGAAAGTTCCGTCTTCATAACCTTTTATAATATTGTGTCTGCTTACTTCCTCAATAAAGTTTACAGCCCAATGTCCTTTAATATCAGAATACTTCAGCTCGTAAGGTGTGAGGTCATTAAAATTCATATACTTTGCTATAACTACAGCAAGCTCTGCTCTTGTAATGTTTTCATCAGGACGGAATGTATTATCTTCGTATCCTTTGAATAGTCCAGCCTCTGTCACTGCTTTAACAGCACCTGCAGCCCAATGCGATGACTGTACATCTTTATACATCGCGGCAGATTCTTTGTGTACTTCAAGCTCCATGAGCTTAGCAAACATTGCAGCTATTTCTGCTCTCGTTACAGCTCTATCAGGTCTGAAAGATTTATCAGGATATCCGCTGATATATGCGTTATGCATTATCTTTCCATTCTTATCCGAATGAAGTTTGACTGTAATAACAGATTTGTCATCTTCTTTATTTATTACTTGTCTTTCACTCACTATCAATGTAGTATTATAGATAAATACTTCAGCTTCTGTGAAATCCTTTACCAATACCTTATACACCTTCTGGCCTTCACCTTTTCCTGGAAGATCAGAAATTTTCCATACTATTGCATTTTCTTTTACTTCTCCACCATTGCTGTCTTCAATTGAAGTGTACTTTGGAATTTCAGCTCTGACTTCAAACTCACCCGTATTTGTATTGAGTAAATTCTTGTATTTCACAGTATATGTAATTATCTGCCCCTTCACATAAACCGATTTATCTGCACTCACAGATACTGCAAAGTCTACAGGTACAGTTCCCGGTATTACTTCGTCGGGATTCTCTATCGTCTCTTCACCATCATCACCCTTTTGAGGTTTATTATTTGAATTAGATGTTGAATCAGATGGTTTCTCTATAATATTTATAGTCACCATATTTTCTGATAGTTTTTTCTCCTGGTATACAGAGCCTGTTACTGACAAATTATCGTTCTCAACCCTGCTGTACACCTCAGATACTATTTTATACCTTCCAATTGGGTTGTTACCTGTATTCCACTTGCTTTCTTTATTGATCTTTTCTTCAGGATATATTTGTTCCAACTTATTTTCAGCATTCCAAACAATCTCATCCTTCGTGTTGGTAATATACGTCTTCAAAACAAGATTATTCAGTGTTGTGTTGGTACTCTTATTATATACTGAATCTGTTATATTTACCGTTTGGCCTTTATAGTAATTATTCTTATCTGTATAAATGGCATTTGTCACCTTTTCTTCAGGCAAAACTTTAAATCCACTACTTGCTATTGTCGTTATGGTATTATTAGGAAGTATCACCTTTTCTACAACAAGGTAAATACCCGGCTTTAATGTACCATGCTTCCAAATTATTTCTTCAGCTATTGAAGCATCCATTTCTAGATCAACAGAATTTTCTATTGTGTCTATTGTAACTTGAGTAAATGGATCTATGATTTCTACAATTCTTTTTGCTCCTATTATGTCCTTGTTACCTGAATTGCAAAGATTAACACTTAAAACAACATCATCAGCAGTATTAATTTCAGGAGTCAAAACTTTTAATGATCCAATAATTCCATAGCCTGTTGTTTCAGAACCTAAAATTTCAAATTGTGCTGTAGCTTTGCTGAGCTCATTTTTTCCATAGACCGCTGATGTAACGGTATAAAGTCCAGGTTTACTCTGCTCTGTATTCCAACTACTTTTCAATCTTTCAGTTTCTCCCTGCATTATTTCATCTACTAACTTTTCACTGCTCCACACTGTCTCATCTTGTGTATTTGTAATATATGTCCGTATAGATAGGTTGTGAAGAATAGCATTATTACTTGGGTTAACCACTGCTTCAATTATATTTACACTCTCATCAGCGTTATATTTAAGCTTGTCTGTTGATACTTTATTTGTAGGCATCTTTTGTGGTATAATCTCAAAATCTACATTCTGTGAAGATATTATTTTACCATTTTCACTCCAAGTTGCTTTTATCTTATAATTACCGGTAACAAAATTTTTGGTATTCCAATCATAGTTATTTATCAAGGTTTCACTCGGTTGCCATTCAAGGTTTTTACCTTGTTCTATAACTTCAACCAAATTGCCATCTTCATCTAGAATTTCAACTATTTCTTCAAGAACACACACATATTCAGTTAAGTTTTCAGAATATACAGAAGTTGAAACACTTTCATTGGCTCTATATTCTTCTTTATCAGTCTTAATTAAAGTTCTAAGCTTATATTTGTTTACATCTAAAAACAGATCTTCAAGATCTAGCTTGACAACGGTATCATTTCTATCAGAATAGGTTACATTCGTCTTCTCAGTAAGTTGAATTTCTGTATCAGAAATAAGGTTTGTACCTTTAAAGGTTACCTTTACTGTTTTTTCCTGTCCCATAACCAATCGGTCATACTTCCATCTTAGGGTCTTAGATCCATCCTCATTAGATATTTTTTCATTAGGTACAGGCTCTATTATTTCAGTATCAATCAAATTGCTGTCTGCGGGTATTGTGGTTTCAAGCACAATGGTTTTTCCCGCTGTATCAAAAATATCCCCGGCAATTTCTGTCATTATTGTATTAAGTTCCTCTGGAGTAGGACTAAACTTATATTTACCTCCAGTTAAAGCTGCAATTTCAGTGAGAAAATTCCCATTAACTCCACTACCTAACCCAAGGGTAAATATTTTTATACCTTTTTGTGCCGCAGTATTAGCCATAGTTTTTGCTGTTGATGCATTATTAGGATTTCCGTCAGAAAGAAGCATAAAAATCTTTTGTCTATCCGCTTCATTCACAGCTTCAACAACTTCTATTCCTTTAGCTATTCCTCTATCAACTGCTGTACCCCCATTGCTAAATGGCATACTATCAATAACCTGTTTTAAAAGTTCTTTATTGGAGGTAAGTTCCTGACGAGTCCAAGAATCGCTTCCAAAATCTACTATAGCACATCTATCCTGTGGAAGTATAACATCTGAAATTATCTTAGCAGCTTCTTTAGTTTTCCTCCAGGGTGTTCCACTCATGCTCCCTGAACTGTCCAGAATCAATACAAGATCAATAGGGTTTCTCTGAGGCACCTCTGGAGTTCCCTCTCCGAAAAGATTATAAGTGAGGGTTACACTATCTGTTCCAGGATATAAAACAGCCTTGTCAAGACTCTGTTCTATATCAATTCTTGTTGGAGGAAGTGGAGGATGAACATTAAACGCCCCTTTACCTTCAGCAATTTTGGATAGACCATCAAATACACTTGCTATTATTGTGTATTCAATTGGTTCAGATATATCGGGTTCAAAACTGATTTTTCCTATAGAAGCAATCTGATCTGCAGCCTTCAAATCTAGTGTACTATTAGTAAGATTTACAACAATTCCGTCAGCATTATAAACTGCAGTAGTCACATTAAGCTGCTTATCTATATTGGATTCACTATATAAAGAAGTCTCAATATTAACTATTACAGGTTTATTTATATTTGTTGACTGTGGATTGGTATACACAACCACATTTTTTATATTCAAAGAAGCATTAATTGTGAATTCCTTTTCATAATCAGCTGTTATTTTACCGCCTCTATTGTCTTTCACCATTGCTATCATTGTATAAACTCCTGGTTTACTGCTCATAGTATTCCAAGTTGCAGTATCTCCAGTCTGAGAATAGACAATATTTCCATCCTTTTCTTTGATAAACAAAAGTAATTTTGACTCTTCCTTATCATATTCACTTTCAACTTCTATCTGAATTTTCTCATAGGGTTCAAAACTATATGACTCTGTTTTGGAGCCATCTATATCTTTATAAACTTTTATATCACTTATTGAAGCATAAGGCATATCCATTCTTTCATTTAATGCCTTAACTGCAATAATTGTTATGTACGGATTATTACACCAACTGCCATCTTCCATCTGTAAAGACTTTACTACTCCGTCAAGATTTTTAACAGGATCGATACCTATAGTTTTTAGAACTGCACGATAGGCCATCAAAGTATCAATTAAGCCTTGATCACCTGTCCCCCATGTTTCATCAGCCATTTGTTTTACGAGAAGAAATTCTCCAGCACTTCTCATGGATGTTTCAACATCTCTTGAAGTAAGGTTTGTAGTAGTAACAAACTCATTAAGGCATAAAACCACCTGTGCAGTAAGCTTTATTGAAGGATCTGATTCTTTAGTATATGACCAACTTCCATCTTCCCCCTGCATAACAACAAGGTAATTTACACCCTTTTTAATAAGCTCAATATCTGGCTGGCTTTCCTTAAGCAATGAACTTAATATAATAACAGTATCTAGAACATCACTTTGATAACCCTTAGCGATTCCCCATCCCCCATCTTTATTCTGGGTGGATTTAATTAAAGAAAAAATACTTTCATGTTTATCAACATCGCTTGTATACGGAAGTAATCTTCCGGCAAAATCATTATTTGTGATTTCAATAGTATTAAGCCATCCTTGTGCTTTTTTTAAACTCTCTTCTTTTATTCCCTTAAGCTTTAAATATTCTGCAATCTCAGAAGTGTCAACTACAGCTGTCTTCGCACTTTCTCCCCAATACCCCTCTGAAGTCTGATTTTCTACCAACCACTCCAAAGCCATATTGATTTCAGCTTCTGCAGAAATCTCTTCCGCAAACAACTTAACGGGAACAGCTAAAGTGAACAGAAAACAAATAATTAGACAGAGAGCTATTCGTTCCCTCATTTTTAATTCCCCTTTCAAAATAAATAATTCCCTTCACTTATTATCTCCTACTAAGCCTTCTTTTCTAAATAATCATCAATTGCCCCCCTAACCTAATATATATTTTACTTTGCAAATTAAGCATTATCTCTCTTAGCGTAAAGTTACCATAGGGATTGTATGGAAATAAAAGTAAAACAATAGGAAAGAAGACTTCATCCTGTTATGATATAAGCTGACAAACAAATAAACAAAAAAGGATGGGAGTCTTCTATGTATAATAGTTTACAACATTTTAATGAATTTGGCACAAGGAAAATTGAAGAAACAATAAAAAATTTCATAAATGAGAAAAAGGATTTGGCTGATTTGGTTCTAAGCCTTCAAGAAAGCCTATTCGAATTAGGGAGAAATATACTCACTGAAGTATTAGAAGATATGGATGAATATTTGCGTAACTGTGGAGTTAGAAAGAAGGACTGGGAGATTGTAAGAAAAGACCAAACAGGCCTTCTAACCAGCTTTGGAACTATTAGATATAACAGAACATATTTTAAGCCTAAGAAGGAAGGAAGTCGTAAATATCTAGTAGATGAGATTGTAGGTATAAATCCTCATGACAGAGTAAGTGCAGATGTGGTCATCAATGCTGTGGATGAAGCTATAGACAGCAGCTATAGCAAAGCAGGAGAAAAAGTAGCATATATGGATGAAATCAGTAAGCAATCTGTTATGAATAAGATACATCAAATTGAAGTGACAGATGCACCAATACATGCCCAAGAGAAAAAGGATATACGAATAATTTACATTGAAGCAGATGAAGATCATGTAGCTTTGCAGAAAAAAGGCGAAGTAGATAAGGCTGTGAAAAAGTATAAAATTTCTATGCCTAAGCTTGTTTATGTACATGAAGGTATAGATGGAGAAAAAAGCACAAAAGACAGAAAAGTTTTAAAGAATGTAAGATATTTTGGTGGAGAGATAAACACAGAAGAATTGTGGCTTAAGGTAGCTGAGTATATAGATACAATATACAATGAAGAGAGTATAGAAACAATATATATATCAGGGGATGGAGCACCCTGGATACGCCAAGGAACTCAATGGATACCAAAGAGCAAATTTGTTTTAGATAAATACCATATGAATAAATATATAAAGGCTGCAACAGCCCATTTCAATGATGAAGGAACCATGTACTATGCCTTAAAAGATGCTATTGAATGGCCGGATAAGAACATGGTAAAAGGTGTCTTTAAACAGATAATAGAAAAAACAGATTCTGATACAAAGAAAGAAGCTGTAAAGAATGCACAAAAATATATTCTAAACAACTGGGATGGTATAGAGATTCAATCACAAAGAGGTGAAGAGATTATTGGATGTAGTGCAGAGGGTCATGTGAGCCATGTGCTTTCAGATAGATTAAGCAGTAGGCCTAAAGGCTGGTCAAAGATTGGTATAGCACAAATGTCACAGCTTAGAATATACAAGAAAAACGGCGGTAAAATATATGACTTAGTTATGGCACAAAAGGTAAAGGAACAAAAAGAAAAGAAGATACAAATACAAGAAACACTGATAAAAAGCTTAAGGAATGCAACAACGAAATATCAAAATGCAGTAAACACAAATATTACAGCTATAGATATAGGACATAAGACAGGGCTTTATAAAGGCCTTAAAACTATAATGGGTATACGTTAAGACATGAAGGGAATGGTGAAGCGAACTCTTTACAATAAGAGGGACCCATATGATATAATTGACTAAGTGGCAGCCGAAACTTCGAAGTAATACTAAAATATTAGTGTGCCACCATGGCTGACAAATCATATGGGAGATGCTTGTTGTCAAGAGCATTCCATCAATCTAAATATCAGGATGATTCTATTCTTCTTTTCCCTACAGTAAATTGACGCTATCATTATCTCTTTATATACTTGATGTTGCAAAATACATTCAATATAATAACATAGTACAATACCATTTACAATATTTTACTGCCTTCATTTCTCATACTTTTAGCCTCTTTGCAATACTTGTGTATAAAATAAGAAGTTCCATTTCTCTTTGAGATGTAACTTCTTATGTAAAACCATACATTTTCCTTTACTAAAAGGAAGCATATCTTTTCAAAACGGAAAATTTATGGGCATTATAAAAGGACTACAATAAAATTGTAATCCTTTATTGGTGGAGGCGAGGGGAGTCGAACCCCTGTCCGAAACCACATCCACAAGAACTTCTCCGGGTGCAGCCCTTAATTTAAAATTCCCTCATTGCAACGCCTAAGGGCAGGCTGTGCAAATCGGTAGCTTCATAAATTCGGATCAACCTCAAAGCTTTGGCTGACCAGTTCTAGAGTTTAACCTTCCGACTCAAAAGGCCTGACTTAATGACGCCAGCTACCCAAGGTGCAGGAACCCTGGACTGACGGGCCGCCTATATTAGGCAGCAGCTAAAGCGAAATTATCGTTT
>JGI24711J26586_10003322_pt1 | contig 10742 bp, 7 predicted proteins | sample BioPla3DNA1_FD_26586 | JGI IMG/M metagenome (IMG submission 26586)
GTAGTGGCATAAGCCAAAACCACCTCATCTAATTCGGTAACATCATATTCCACATCAGTTCCGTCAAAACAAATAGTAAGGGTCTTATCCTCCATATCAATTGTACTTATTGTACCTATATCACCATTAAATACATTCTTATCATAATTGTTTTTAACCTGCATTACTTTATCCTTCAAACGATATACTGTACCGCCATATTTTATGGTAACATCGCTAGGATTCAAGGCTTCCTGCAATATGCTGTTAAGATTTTGTGCTCCCACCTCTCCCCTTTGCATAGGACACAAAACCTGTATGTCATTTACGGCATCAATTTTATAATAATCAGGCAGCCGTTTAGAACAAAGGCTTTTTATTGTCTCAGCAATTTTAGCCGGTTCTTCTTCCTCTATGTAAAAAAAGTCACTGTTGCGACCACCTTTTAACATCGGCATTTCTCCTTTGTTAATTTTATGGGCATTTGTGATAATGGTACTTCCTAATGCCTGGCGAAAAATTCTTGTTAGTCTTATAACCTTTACAATTTCTGAGTCAATTATATCCTTTAGTACATTTCCTGCACCCACTGAGGGCAGCTGATCTACATCACCCACCAAAGTCACAATTGTTTCATTTGCTACAGCTTTTAAAAGGTTGTACATAAGTACAATATCCACCATAGAAGTCTCATCAATAATTAAAACATCACATTCCAATGGATTTTCCGCATTCTTTTGATAGCCCTCCGCCGGTTTGAATTCTAAAAGTCTATGAATGGTCTTTGCTTCCATTCCGGTAGTTTCAGACATTCTTTTGGCTGCTCTCCCGGTAGGTGCTGCCAACAAAACCTTTAGCCCCATCTTTTGAAATACTTTTATAATTGCCAATGTGGTAGTGGTCTTCCCCGTACCAGGACCTCCGGTAAGTACCATAAACTTTGACATAGTTGCTGCCTTTATAGCCTCTAATTGAATTTGATCGTAGGATATATTATGTTCTTGTTGAATTTCAAGAATTATTTGATCTATATCAATTGTATTTGCAGAGGTCTTAACGGAAAGTATTTCCAAAATTCTCTTTACTACTCCTGTCTCACTGAAATAAAAAGTTGGAAGATAGATTGCATTATTCTCATCGGATATAATAGCTTTTTCTTCAAGCATCCGGTCAATAGTAGAATCTATCAAACCCTCATCTATTTCAAGCATTTTCACTGCTTCAGAAACAAGCTGTTCCCTTATTGAGTAACAATGTCCATCATTTGAAAGTTCATTTAGTACATATATAATTCCTGAACGACACCGTTCAAAGGAGTTTTTTTCAAAGCCAAGCTGCTGTGCTATTTTATCAGCAGTTTTAAAACCAATCCCCCATATATCGTCAGCAAGCCGGAAAGGATTGCTTTTAACAATGTTTATGCTCTCGTTGCCATAAGTTTTATATATTTTTACAGCATAGGCAGTAGATACTCCATTGCTTTGAAGAAAGAGCATAACGTTCTTAATTTCCTTCTGCTCCTTCCAAGCCTTCTTAATCATATCCACCCGCTTTTGCCCGATACCCTCTACATTTATCAGATAGTCTGCTTCTTCCTCAATCACCCGAAGCGTATCTTCCTTAAAGTGCTTGACAATACGCCGTGCATAAACCGGTCCGATTCCTTTAATCAGCCCACTGCCCAGATACTTCTCAATCCCCGCAAGGGTTGCCGGAACGGTCTCACGGTAATCAATTGCATTAAATTGCTTGCCAAATTTACTGTCAAATTTCCAATTACCTTTTAGCCTTAGTGTAGCTCCAACATTAACAGCAGCAAGATTTCCCACGACGGTTATAAGGTCAGAAAAACCCTTGGATTTTATCTTTATGACACAAAACCCGTTTTCCTCATTTGCATATGTAATTCGTTCAACTACTCCGCTAATGTATTCCATAGCCACCTACAACTCTTCTCTGACGAATTCATTTTATTATTCAATACTATTATACATTATTTTGCAATTTAGTAAAATGTCTTACTCATAATTAGATAAAAAATCTATTATTTTTACCCAATACTCATCCACATCATCAATTTTTATATAAAATTCGAATACAAAAAGCACCCTACCACAAAACTTAGTGATATGGTGCTTTATCATCTGTATTAGCAAACATCTATGAATTATATGTTAAAAACTAGGATTCCAGCCTCCTAATACGTTACTCTTTGTATAATTTGCAGCCTGGGATGAATTCAATTGGGGTCTTAAACTATTGACAACAGCTCCGCTTCCTGAACTGTTATATTCATAAAAACGTCCATGAGAAGGTTCAACGCCTGACATAGATGTCCATCCTTCAGCCTTGATATGTGCACCCATTGTACAATTGATATATGCTACTGCAGGTTTGTTTACACTAGTTCCGCTTGGACACCAAGGTCTTCCTAGCCAAACACTGTTCGATGCCGTACCCGACTCACACGTCAAGTTACAATTGAGGAATACCAAGCCATAAGCTGCTGACACTTCAGTCCTTGCTGCTGTGATATATCCGTTATTGTTTGAACTGCCTCTGTTTAATGAACGGATTTCGCAGCCTTCAAACACAGCCTGACTTCGTCCAAATATAAAGTCCACATCCCCTGAAATCAAGCATTTATAGAAGTATTGCGTACCACCGTCACACAGCAATGTATCCTGGTTACCAAGGAAATTGCAGTTATAGAATTTAATTCTGTTCCCGGTTGCATTAAGGGCAACGGCCTGTTCATTACTGTTTCCCTTTTCTTCAAAGGAATTCTTAAAGGTCACATTTGAAACACTGATATCGCTTCCCTTGATAAATACTGAAGCACTTCCTCCGGTTCCATATGTACCTCCGTTCCCATTGCTTTTGCCGTTGTAATTATCATAGTGAATAATAACATCTTTAGACTCACCAATTATAGTAAGATTAGAGACTCCGCTTGGAATTGTAACAACCTCTTTATAGGTTCCGTTTTTAATGTATATTGTCTTTGCCGAAGAGCTGTTAGAACCCAAACTGTTAACAGCAGCCTGAACAGTTGTATAATTACCACTTCCATTTTTATCCACTACAATTGCTCCTGCCGGAATAGCTGTAGAAGAACCTGAATTACCCGAGTTTGAGTTACCTGAATATACTGTGCCGCCGTATATATTAAAGTAAACAGCTCCAGGAATCTTATTATTCTTGCATGCGTTCATAATATATTCAGATGTAGTTTTTACAGAATTTCTTATTGATGACTGTGTAGAATATGACGCTGATGTAGTACTAAACCCACTGGGCAGTCTATCACCCGAACCTCCTGAAAAACTTATAGCATTAGAAAAAGTTTTTATAGTAAGAGGGCTGATATAATAGTTATACCCGTTATCAAAAGCTACACAATTTGTAAAGAATCCTGTTACTGCACTATTATTATTATCAAAACCCTTTTTACCATGATTAAAGGTCAAGCAGTTCTTAAATACTCTTGTACATGCGTTTGTGCTATTAGCTGATCCCATCTTGAATCCATTAGGATTACCTCCATAAGAACTTCCAGTCCAAGAGGATAAGCTAATCGTTCCAGCATTTGTAACAACAAAATTGTCTGTGGGTAGTGAAAAATATCCCCTCGCGTAATTTGATGCAAAACTTGGGTTCCTCTCACAAATCAGCTGTACTAGCAAAAGATTCTCATCTAATGGTTTTCCATTATTAAAATCATACTTTCCTGTAAATACTTCAGCATTACCGTTATTCCATGTTGCACATTCGGTATAGGACAAATCATAAGTAAGACCATCCGTCTTATCATAAGAATCCCAACCGTCATCGGAATTATCCCAGGCATAGCAGGCATAAAATGTATTACCTCTGCCTGCTGCAAGCTTTGGTGCAAAACCGTCTGCATTACCTCCTATAGTATACACATCACAATTACGGTAACTGCATACATATTCGATGGTATTATTGTATGCACCAGCGGCAATTTGAAGTCCTGCATCATTATTGTATCTTACAATACAATTGGAAATCTTGTTATTCCCTGCTGAGCTTCCCTTTATTTGAATTCCGTTATCCGGAGCCTTTTCAATAATAAGATTTTTAATTGTATATTTACTACCTGTTATTCTAATTCCTACTTGTGAATCACTAGTAGACTTTCCTATGTAATTATTACGGAACGAGGAAAAATCAAGCACAGGATATGTACCATCACTGTTCATTACTCCAATAATCTCTACATTGGCGTTACTTGCTGACAGTGCTAGTTGCTTTGAACAAGCAATTGTTGTACCTTTGACATACACCTTACCACCGCCGGATTTTTCAGCAGCTGATATAGCAGATTCTAGCTGATAAAAAGATGTTACTGTAGTTCCGTCACCAGTATACGGTGTTGTGATAGGTGTTGGCTCCCATGTTTGTACCGGTGTGGGTGCAGGAGTCGTAACTGTATCATTCGTTGATGTCACTTTTAAGTAATCAACATTCGGTCCTCCATCTGATGTGATAGCAGTAGCTTTAATTAAATTAGTCCCATGATTAAGGTTTACCACTATATAGCTCTCATTCCACGTTGTCCATGCACCTGTTGAATTAAAATCCAAACTGTTCCATACTACATTTCCATTAACGCTTATTGACATTTGACGGTTATTACTTGTCTCGTTTGCATATCTGAATATAAGCTTGTATGTTCCATATTTTTCAATATTTACGTTCCACTCAACATAACTTCCATATTCATTATTATAATTAACATAGCCAATATCTGTGTATCCAGAATGAATATTCTCAAAAATTGAATTATACAGTGTCGCATACTCTGCCTGATATATAGTTTCTACTTGTGCTGTTGGAGTTGGCAAAGGATTGCTCTCTGCCGGGAATTCGCTGATAAACCCTAGAAGGTAACTTCTTATATAGGCAAAATCCAACGAATTTATTTCGTTATCCACATTAACATCCCCAACAATCTTTCCATTGGAGACTGGAAAATCCGAATTAATTCCCATAAGATAAGCTCTCATCATTGCGAAATCTATTGAGTCCACGCTGTTATCGCCGTTGAGATCGCCATACATAGATGAAATACCTTCAGCAGATAATCCGCTGTTTGGAAAGAAACTAAGAATCATTCCAAAAACAATTAAACATGTCAATACCTTTTTCATCAACAAATCCCCCTTATACCTTTTCTCTCTTATATAAAGTATTCCTTTTGAATACTTATCTATATGCTTGTCTTCTAATTATACTTTGATTTTACAAGTTTAAACAGACCCAAAAAATTATCTTGTATTCACACCGGCCAATTCAGCCTGTTCTCGCACATAAGCGGCAGCTTTTTTATAGCTCTCAAAATCGGGCAAGTGCTCTACAAAAAGAAGTGTATCAGGACCTAAAGCCTCACATAGCTTTGCTACTTTCTGATAATCTATGATACCTTTTCCAGGCATTGTTTCATGAATTACGGTAGTATAAGTGTTTTCCATTATCACATCTTTTCCATGGATACTCTTAATATAAGGTCCTAGTTTCTTAAAGCATTCTTCAATAAAGTCATCACAGAACAAATATCGTTTAGGACAGTTAATCATATTGACAAAATCCAGATGTACACCAAAGGCTTCCCTATCAACATCATGAATTAATTGCAGGTATTCATCCGGTGAATCGGGTATCATCCATGGCATGGTCTCGATGGTATAAAAGGTCCGTGTAGGTTTTACTGCGTCTATTACCTCGCGGATAGAATCCACGATTAGAGTATAAGTATCTTTCGAGTAGTTCTCCGCGTAAAAACCATCCCATATTTCACCTCTGCTGCCAGTGACGTTCACACAGCATTTTGCACTAAGTTCCTCTGCCAGTTCCAACTGATTCTTGCAGTATTCCATTGCATCTTTACGTTCTCTATCGTCTATAGAAATAACATTTCTCCATACACCAACTTCACCAATTACAATATCATGCTGTTTTGCACATTGAATATATGCCTGTTTTTCCTCTTTGCTTGCCTGATAATCTACCGGTGCCAATACTGTTCTATAGCCTAGTTCTTTTACCAGTTGATACCACTGTTCAGGATTATTATACGGTCTTTCTATAGCTCCACCAATTCTCATGTTTATTTCTCCTTTATCCGATTTTGTACTAAGCCCTTATTACTTATTATTCTTATGCCAGATTACTGACGAGTCAATGTGCCGGATATCCGGCGAACAGGTTTTTGCCATAACACCGGCTAATTCTTCTGTCATTTTCACAATCTGATTCTTTACACCCTCTGCCCCGTTTGCACCAAGAGGTTTCATAATTGCCCTGCCTACCGATACAGCAGTAGCACCTAAAGCCAAAGCCTTAAAGGCATCCATACCGCTTATAATTCCGCAATCAACAAAAATAGGGATTTTTTTGTCTATTACCTTTGCTATCTTTGGCAATATCATTAAAGGAGGAACAGCATATTTCATAATTCCATGATGGTGCGATACGACAATACCCTGTGCACCAGCCTCTAAAGCCTTATAGGCATCCTGTTCACTCAAAACACCCTTTATTATAAAGGGCAATTTTGTAGCCTTTATAAACTCTTTAATTTCATTAAGGGTCTTAGAGGTCATTTTCATTCCGAAAACATCATCATATTGCCCATTTTCAGAAAAAGAATGATCCACATCCATGCCTACTGCCATTACTCCGCATTTTTGAGCATGCTCAATCCTATGAAAAATATAGTCATTATCTGCATAAGGTTTAATAATTTTAATTGTTCTTGCCCCTGTAGCTACAATACCTTCAAGTTCCACTTCATCTCCCATACCTGCCCAGTTTACCGCATTTGCTGCCAAAGCCCCTTTAGCCATTTCCGCAAGTCCATTTTCGTGCACATTGTTTAAATGAGATAATGCAGCCATCATAATAGGAGTATCAAAGTTCTCACCATACAGCTCTAGCTTAGTTGAAGGAATTATAGAATCTATATGCCTCATTTCAACTAGTAGCGAATCGAAATACTCTCTAGTTATCTTATCAGAGTTTCCCGCATTTTTTATTTGCTCCATATTTTCCATGCATTTTGCTCCTCTCAATAATATTAAATCAATCTTCTACAGATTCTTCGATAAATCCTGCATATTTTAGTGTTCTTATCTTATAAAAAGTCAGTTTATTTATTAGTCCTTGTTTATTATTAGCAATAGTTTTCCAATAATACTCAAGTTTAAAAACTTAACATTTATTAATGATGCCGCATACTATATTCTAAGGGTTTCTATGAACTAAAAAGTATGCCTTAGTTATAGAATTTTCAAGAGTGATTTCGAAAAGTAGTTACCAGTAATTATATGGAAATAGCGAATTGGAAGCATATTTAATGCATGGATAAAAACAGCAATAAAAAGGAGAATTTTTAATTACAAGCATTATATGAACCTTGAAAAGAGAATAGCAAAGCTAAGCTTACAAAAATAAGGCTTAAAAGATTAAATCTTTGGGAAGTATATTATGCTACTTTAAGTATTTTATCCTCAAGTAAATCTATAAAGCTAAACTCATATAGCTTGAGCCTTGAATCCAGCAAAACATTCAGGGAATGAATTACACTCCACCAAAAGGTACGCTTTTTACCTCTAGTGTGGAAGAGCTCAAGGCCATAATCATTGAGAATACGTTTGTTAACTCGTTCTGATGTTGTACGGGTTTTCATAAAATTTTTCCATTCGTCGGAGCCACGAGGAACCATTGTAAATAAGCGGAGATCCCACGATGGTTTGATATAAATACATCTTCCATAATCAGAAGGAGAACATTGATCTTTGAATTCGCAAGAGTCAATTCTCCCCAAAGCTAATGGGCACCGGTATTTAATTCTACAACGATTTGGGTCATGACCCCAGTTAACCATTTCATGACCTGAAATACAAATAGGCGTACCATGATCATTAATTTCCAAATGTGGTGGATATGTAGAATTACCTTTGTTTGTTTTGTTTAATGGTATAAAAGCTTTCATTTCCCATTCATTAAGGAGTTTGTAGGTAGCATAGTTATCGTGAGCAGCATCACCGCAGAAACTATCAAAATGAAATGTTGAGTAAAGTTTTTTGGCTTCAGCAAGTGCAACAATAGCGGAAACACCATCAAATCTTTGAGCTTCAACTATTCTAAGATATAGCGGAAGGTCAGATTTAAGGTCTTTATTGTAGACAGAAAGAATATACTCGGTATAGCCATAAAACCACTGTTCATGATAGCTATCCCATCCCCATCGTGCATAAGGGTCAGAAAATTTACGTTTACAGTCACAGTTATAATTGCCGTTTTCACTACAGTCACAGAGCTTGTTGCCATAACTACTTGCACCTGAATTTATACAGGTTCCGTCACCGGAAATGTTTAAATTTTTAACATCCCCATAAAGACCTTCTTTGGTAGAAGGTTCTACCCCAACTTTGGCAAATATTTGTTGCATAAGGATTTCGGTACGGGAATCGAAAGACCTGCCTTCTAAGGCTAAATCAACAAATTTTTGTATAATACCTGGATGCCGGGGTGGTTGTTTTTGGTTCTTGCCTAGTTTCTTGCGGGGTTTACGTTTGAAATTATGCAGTGAATGCTCAAATTCATATTGGATGTCTGGATTTGCCAACCACACCCGGTTGATAAGGTCATAATATGAGCCTACTTGGTGGATTTCGGAACGTGAAAGACCAATCATAAAGCATAGGATTTCATTTGCTTGTAGTTTCTCAACCCATTCAGTTATGCTATGTATTTTTAATTCTGACATGAGAATAAAGGAGCGAATAAGCTCAGGTTGATTTTTTGCCGGAGCACCTATAGGTGAATAATATGGGAAGAGCAATGGTAATAAAGGATCAAGATCAAGCAAATAGAGCTTGGATAATGCATCTTTGTATTGCAAAACATAATCCTTATCAGACTCATAAAATGGTAAGATTTTTTCCACTAGATAGCTTTGATATTCTTTGTGTAAACGCCAATAACCTAACATTTGCAACACCTCTAAAATTAAGTAGTATGGTCAAAAAAGATCCATCTACTTCGATTTTTGGGGCGTTTTGAAAAAGTCAAGCGTTTTTGGAAAAAAAGTTTAAATTTTTGGCGGTTTTTCGGGGGTGAAATAATAAAAAGCCTTCTATGATTCTATCATAGAAGACTTATAAATTCTTTTACAGAGAAATTTTTATAGACTCCTTTAAAATATTCACACACCTATAGCCGTAACTTTTTCATTATTACACAAACACCAACATCAAATATTAGTATTATTTTATTTTCTCTTTAACCTTATTTTTCAATTCGTCATATTTTACTACATCATAATTAGCTATATTTTTAAAGTTATCATTATCTGCTGCTTCATATATGTCAGATGAATAAGTTGTTAAAGCGTAGGAATTTTTCGAGAAAGCTTTTGCTTTATATAGATATAGAATATACTCCTTACCTTCAGTAAAATTAATTTGCGTTTCATCAAAAACAACATCAGGCACTACCACCTCAATTTTTTTGAAAGCATCACCATCTTTTTTTATATAATCGTTAACCTCAAAATTATAAACAACATAAGGTAACTTAACAGTTACTTCTTTTCCATCACTGTTTTTGCTTGTAATAGCTTTGGAAACTTTTTCTTTTATATTTTTAGCAGTAGCCCTAACTATTAAAACTGAATCTCTTACTAAATTATCCTCAGTATAACTAGCATCTTGCGACAACGACATAATTATATTTCTATTTGATGCATTGGTTTTAGGTAGTTTACTTATACCCCAAAAAGCAAATATCGAAACTATAGATACTATACAAAAAACTGTAATAACATTTTTAAATTTTCTCATAGAATATACCTCCTGAAATTAATTTACTCTTTCTAATGATTCTCTTAAACCTTGAATATCACCATTGGATAAATCTCTAAAATAGTATGTAAGATTGTTCCTATTTGGATTTGCCCTGTTACCATACCACATTGTAGGGACATCCGCGTCACCACTCCAAGTAGTACCACTTTCGATAATGCCAATGTAACAAGTATTACTACCAAAAACAGAAAACTTTTACTTTTCCTCATAAATAAAACCTTCTTTTAAAAATCAAAATATTACAATCAGTATATATAGTGACTTTAATTGTCAATATGCTTTTTCCACTAATTGCACTACCTAGCAAATTCAGGAGTTTTGCAACCCCAAAAATAATATAAATCCGGAATCTCTTAAGGCATAAGGGCTCAAGAGAAAATTTTTTTGCGATAATTTGAATATTTGTGTAGTTTAACGTGGTTTAATATGCTATAATAGGAGTAAAAACCATTAGGAGAAAAATTAAATGAACCTGAATATATCTAAAAGGAAAAACGGTAGAACATACCTTTATATAGAAAAAGTTACAGGGACCCCATATCTGGGAAACCTAGAAAAAAGATTATCAAATCTTTAGGATACGTAGATGAATTGGAAAAGGAATTTGCCGACCCCATAAGCCATTTTAGAGAAGTTGCTCGCAAAATGACTGAAGCTGAAAATAATACTAAGCATTTACAGCTCAATATTGATATGGACGAAAGATTGTCAGAAGAAAACAAGGGAATAAAAAACTTGGGATATGCGGTACCTCTTTCTGTTTATTATGATCTTGGTATAGATGTATTCCTAAGAAATAGGTCTCGCAGCGAATCATTTCAATTTAACGCAAATTCTATAATGATCCTACTTGTGATGTCTCGTTTA
>JGI24711J26586_10003323_pt1 | contig 10737 bp, 9 predicted proteins | sample BioPla3DNA1_FD_26586 | JGI IMG/M metagenome (IMG submission 26586)
TTGAATTGGACACGAATTTTTTTGACAACAAGCTTAACATCGACGGGCAGTGTTTTCAACGATTTATTGATGCAGCCAAATCTCTTGGATTAACACATAGCAGTAAAGAATTTGCTTCAACACATAGTTATTCCATTTTTGGATTTAGAGTAGATAGCGGCAAAAAAAAACAAACACAAAGATTTGCAGTTTATGTTCCCCACGATGTATGGAAGAACGAGTCATTTAAGGATAAGCTGCCGATTTCCGGCGCGCGGTACTATATTACAAACTATCCCATGGAAGCTGAAGATATCATTAACAAAATATTGACAATGGATGACAAAGAAATAAGAACTACATTTAAACTGATTATTTTCGATTTTGCTTTTTACGGACAAATGGGAATAGTAACCGATGTATTAAATAAGGATGATTTTCACAGACTTTTAGGATACAAAAAAGACGGCTGATAACAAAATAAATCAGCCGTCAATTCATATCTCATGGTGCCGGAGACCGGAATCGAACCGGTACGGGGATACTATCCCCGCAGGATTTTAAGTCCTGTGCGTCTGCCTGTTCCGCCACTCCGGCTTAACTTTTCCCGCGCGACTACTTTATTATAATAGAGGCCATATCCGTTGTCAATATCAAATCATAGGTGTTTTATGCCGGTATAAATTGCAAGTTTAAAAGCCCACCATTTATACCGGTTATTCAAGCTAAGTTATTATATATCTGAACAGTAATCAATCTTTAGATTACTGTTCAGACATTTCTTTTTGAACTATTCTATCTCAAGTATTTCCTTGCCAACCAATTCCCGAAGTACTTCCGGAACTACAACTGTCCCATCCCTGCGCTGGTACTGTTCAAGAATCGCCGGTAAAATACGGCTTGTAGCAAGCCCTGATGCATTAAGGGTGTGCACAAGTTCGGTTTTTCCTGATGCTGAGCGTCTGAATCGTATATTTCCTCTTCTTGCCTGGTAATCATAAGCATTGGACGCAGAGCTGACTTCCTTGAAATCATTCATGCTTGGTATAAATACTTCAATATCTAAAGTTTTTCCCATAGAAGCACTGCAGTCTTTCGCCGCCAGCTTTGAAACTCTATGATAAAGGCCTAACCCGCGAACAAGCTTTTCGGCCTTATCAACAAGTTCATCCAATGCCATTTCAGATGTTTCCGGAGTTGTATATTGGAACATTTCAACTTTATTAAATTGATGGCCTCGGATCATTCCCCGTTCCTCCGAGCGATAGCTTCCCGCCTCCTTACGGTAGCAGGGAGTATATGCGAAATACTTTTTAGGAAGCTCTTCTTCTTTTAATATTTCGCCTCTATGGTAATTTATCAGCGCTGTTTCCGCAGTAGGTAATATGAACTGCATATTCTCCCCGGCTTCTGCAGCTTCGACCTTAAATACATCATCGGTGAATTTTGGGAATTGACCGGCAGTATATCCGCACTCGTAAGTAAGGATATGGGGCGGCAGCATAAACATATATCCATCTTTAATATGCTCTCTGATAAAATAATTTAAAAGAGCCCACTCTAATAAAGCCCCATCTCCGGTATAGACCCAGAAACCATTACCCCCTATTTTCGCACCGCGTTTATAATCAATTAATCCAAGACTGGTAGCAAGCTCGACATGATCCTTAGGTTCAAAATCAAATTCGGGTTTTTGTCCCCAATGCCTTAAAACCTGGTTGTTTTCCTTTCCTCCGGAAACAACATCTTCAGCAGGAATATTCGGAAGTGCAGACAAAAACGTATTAATTTTGCTTTCTAACTCACGCAGCTGTTCATCATTTTCCTTAATAATTCCGGATAAAGACTTCATCTCCGCCAGCAAATCCGTTATATCTATTCCTTCTTTTTTTAATCTGGGTATGTCATCGGAGACCTTGTTTCTTCTTGCTTTTTTTTCATCGTTCAGGACTATAAGCTTTCTTCTTTCCGAATCCCATTCAAGCAATTCGGTGAAGTCAACCTCGTCGATTCTTTTCAACAATGCTTTTTTAACTTCGTCGGGATTATTTCTTATCCTGTTTATGTCCAGCATAATACTCACCTTTCCTTTTGTACATATAAGTATAAAATTTAAAGTGACGGAAGAAATTGTTCAGATTTCAACGCATCGTTTATATACTTCTTATTTCTATCGTAAGTTATCAAATTTATTCTGCGCCTTGTTAAATGCTTCAAGTTCTTCAATGGATAACTCTTTCAGCGGCTTTCCTTTACGGATTTCTTTTGAATAAACATAGGAATGATCCCTTGAATATATCCCTGTCAATATAAAACCGTTCTTTTTTTCATCCATAGCGGCAATTGAAAAACTCATATCATTTCCTACATTTTCAAATGCATTATAATTTACAATTCCAACATGCTGAATACAATGCTGGATCTTTTTTTCTATCTCTTCAAGACGCCTGTGTGTGTCAGAATATAGCTGCGTTTTTAATTCTTCCAATTCATCCAGATATGTCATCATCAATTTCTCAACATCATTTTCTCCCAATCCATGCATGAATCTATTATATTTTTTTATTAAGCCGTTCAGCTTGAAATTCTGAACAAGTAAAAAAACTATAGCCAAAAATGCAAGAACAAAGGTGATATAAAGTATATACTCATCCATTTTTATCCCTCCGACATTTAAAATGAGGTGAAATACCCGTCTTACCTCTATAAAGGTGCCTGAAGCATACCGGTAAGATATATTAGTTGCAAAACTTACGATACCAGGTACTTGCTATAGTTAGTTTAATATATTGTATTACCGCAGCATTTAAAATGCAAGGCAAAAGTAAACGCTTTATTTAAACAAGACGGAAGAAATTGCTCAGTAATTTCAACACGTCTGGATACACAGGCTAACAGTACAAACGGGAGTGTAATGTCTATTTGGTCAACAGCTCTACTATGCGTTCAAACTCGTCATTTGAGTAATATTCGATAATTATTTTTCCTTTATTTTTATGATGCTGCAAATTAACTTTTGTTCCTAAAAAGCTTTTTAATTTTTCTTCAATTTCAAGAATTGAAGGATCATTTATATTAGGTTTTCTTTTTATTTTATCTTTTTTATTATTCTGTTTCTTAACATACTCTTCTGTTTCCCTGACACTAAGCTGTTTTTCCGCTATATACGACGCAAGATCGTTTTGTTTTTCCTCATCATCAATGGTAATAAGTGTACGGGCGTGCCCTGGGGTGAGCAATTCTTCTACGATCATATCCCTGACTTTTTCAGATAACGATAACAACCTTACCGAATTAGCGATGTAGGCTCTGCTTTTCCCTACAAGGTTCGATATATTTTCCTGCGTCAATCCATGTTCATTAATTAATTTCTGATACGCTTCAGCTTCTTCAATCGGATTTAAATCCTCCCTTTGAATGTTTTCCACCAATGCAGTTTCCATTATTTCAAGGCTTGACATGTCTTTAACAATAGCTGGAATTGTTTTTAATCCCGCTATTCTGGCTGCCCGCCATCTTCTTTCCCCCGCGACAATAGAATAACCATCGGATTCCCTTTTTACAATTATCGGCTGAACTACACCGTGTTTTTTTATCGATTCGGCAAGCCCTTTAAGCTTGTCCTGGTCGAATCTTTTCCTCGGTTGCCCTGTGTTAGGAATAATGTCATTAATTCTCAGCTCGCTTAAAGCCGATGAACCATCAAGTATGTTTTCCGAATCTAAAAGAGCTCCGAGTCCTTTTCCCAACCCTTTCCTCATTTTTATACCTCCGAATATTCAATTACTTCATCTGCAAGCTCCATATAGCATTCCGCTCCCCGAGATTTGGGATCATACAATATTATTGGAAGACCGAAACTTGGAGCTTCACTAAGGCGAACATTCCTTGGAATAATAGTTCTGTAAACTTTATTTCCAAAATATTTTTTTACCTCTTCGACAACCTGTATAGACAAATTCGTTCTTGAGTCAAACATAGTAAGAACAACACCTTCAACCGTAAGCCCCGGATTAAGATGTTTTTGCACTATCTTGACCGTACTCATTAGCTGGCTTAATCCCTCAAGCGCATAATACTCGCATTGAATCGGTACAAGTATGGTATCAGCTGCCGTAAGCGCATTTACAGTTATTAACCCAAGCGACGGCGGACAGTCTATTATAATAAAGTCGTAGGCATTTCTGATTTGTTCAAGTGCGAACTTTAAACGTGTTTCACGTGAAATAACAGAAACAAGCTCAACTTCCGCACCGGCAAGTTGAATGTTAGACGGGGAAATATGTAAATTTTTGATGTCTTTATGGTGAATTAGCGTGTTTTCAATTGGAACATCATTTATTACTACATCGTAAACAGAGTTATTGAATTGTTTCTTGTCAACACCAAGACCGCTTGACGTATTTCCCTGTGGATCTATATCAATAACCAATACNTTTTTATTTTTTACAGCAAGACATGAGCTAAGATTAACTGCTGTTGTTGTTTTTCCCACACCGCCTTTTTGATTGGCTATTGCAATAATTTTCGCCACGTCTAATCACCTCATATTGATACTAAACCGTTTTAATCACATTTAGCCAGGCAGAGGATGGATCCCCGCCCCATCACTTTTAATCATATTTCAAGCTTTTTAATTATATCATATGATATGGAGTATGAAAACCAATGAAGNTAATAATATGGTTATCTGTCAGGGAATTCGTTAATGATCAAACGTGCATCATTCCCTTAAAAGAACTAATGTGCATAGTGGAATGTAACTTAGAGATAGTAACAGGTTTTTACGCCTCGTTTTACAATGGTTCTTTACAATTATTGATAAGTAAATTCTTTATTAAAGAAAGAATGTTTCACGTGAAACATTCTTCTTTATGCAATATATATATGATATTTCCTTGTTTTAAATGTCAAGGTTGGCAACCTGTTTCGCATACTTTTGTATAAACTCTTTTCTTGGTTCAACTTTTTCTCCCATTAATATTGTGAATATCTCATCTGCTATAACTGGATTGTTTAAATCAACCTTCAGTAATTTTCTTGTTTCAGGGTTCATTGTTGTTTCCCATAATTGATCCGGGTTCATTTCGCCCAACCCTTTATATCTTTGTATTGCTATACCAGGATCTCCCTTTTCCCATCCTTTTTCATTCATTAATTTATTAAGATCGCGATCATTGTATACATAGTGCTCTTCTTTTCCTTTTTTTATCTTGTATAATGGCGGCTGCGCTATATAAACATGGCCGTTTTCAATTAGTTCTTTCATATACCTGAATATAAAAGTAAGAAGCAGTGTTCTTATATGCGATCCATCAACATCGGCATCAGCCATAATAATTATTTTATGATATCTTAATTTTGTAAGATCCATATCTTCGTTAAATCCAGCTCCAAGTGCCGTTATTATAGGAGTTAATTTTTCATTTCCATAAATTTTATCTGCTCTGGCTTTTTCCACATTCAGCATCTTTCCCCATAGCGGCAAAATTGCCTGAAACTTTCTATCTCTGCCTTGTTTAGCAGAACCACCTGCTGAATCTCCTTCGACAATGAACAATTCACAAAGTTTTGGATCTCTTTCCTGACAATCCGCAAGTTTTCCGGGAAGCGATGTCGTATCAAGAGCTGTTTTCCTTCTTGTCAGCTCCCTTGCTTTTCTCGCCGCTTCTCTCGCTCGCGATGATGTTATTGATTTATCTATGATTATCTTTGCAGTTTTTGGGTTCTCCTCAAGAATATATTGCATCTTTTCGTTTAAAACTGTTTCTGTAAATGATCTAATATCCGCATTACCAAGTTTTGTTTTTGTTTGTCCCTCAAATTGGGGATCCAGAAGCTTTACATTAATAATTGCCGTTATTCCTTCTCTTATGTCCTCTCCGGATATATTTTTCTCATTCTCCTTTAAAAAATTATATTTTCTTGCATAATCATTTATAACCTTTGTTATTGCGGATTTAAAACCTGTTACATGTGTTCCGCCTTCTGTAGTAGCTATGTTGTTTGCAAAACTGAATACATTTTCAACGTAAGTGTCAGTATACTGTATTGCAATTTCTATTTCAGCATTTTCCTTCTCAGCGTTCAAATAAATTATATCATTATGGATAGTATTCTTATTCTGATTTATATATTTTACAAAGGAAACAATTCCTCCTTCGTAATGCAGTGTTGTTTCTTTTCTTTCTTCATTGCGATCATCAATAAGCTTAATTGTTAAGCCACGATTTAAGAAAGCAAGCTCTCTGAATCTTTTTAATAGTGTTTCGTAATCAAAATCAATTTCATCGAAGATCTCCGGATCAGGCTTAAATGTAGTAATAGTACCATCTTTTTCACAATCACCTATTACTTCAACTTTAGTTACCGGAACGCCTCTTTCGTATTTTTGCCTATATATCTTTCCGTCACGCATTACCTTTACTTCCATCCATTCCGACAATGCATTTACAACTGATGCTCCTACTCCGTGAAGACCTCCGGAAACATTATAACCTTCTCCGCCGAATTTCCCTCCCGCGTGTAGTACAGTATGGACAACCTCAAGTGTCGAAATTCCCATTTGTGGATGCATTCCTACAGGTATCCCTCTCCCGTTATCTATATTAGTAATGCTGTTATCCTTATTAATTACTACTTGTATTAAATCACAATAACCTGCCAATGCTTCATCAATACTATTATCCATTATCTCATACACAAGATGGTGCAGCCCTCTTGAAGATGTCGTGCCTATATACATACTTGGTCTTTTTCTAACAGCTTCTAAGCCTTCAAGGACTTGTATCTGTTCATCTCCGTAATACTTTTCTTGTTTTACAGGTATTTTCATATATTCAATATCCTCCGTACATTTTTTATATGTTTGCAATTTTTTTTCTGTTTTGCGTTTTGTATCTTTTAAGTAATGTGTTTGTTGATATTGGAGACAATATTATTTTGCTTTTGTGCTTATCCTGGATAACAATAAATGATTTTGGCATCTCTTCAACTGCTAAAGTAACTATAAAACCTTCTTCTTCAGATACTTTTAAAAAGTTTCTTGTATCATTTGATACGGTAGTTTTTTCAATATCCATTATCGCAATAATATCTTTAGCAAATACTATATAATCTCCTCCCACATGTAAAAACATTATATCACCATTCCCCGATATATTGTATATTTTCCTATTTCCATAGTCAACATCATGTACTTACTTCTATTATTTTTCCGTCACATACTTTTATATATGAAATATTATTTTGTAATAGTGCATTGTATTTTGTTTTTTCTGTAGTCGTAATAACGGTTTGTCTGTTTCCGATCAGCTCAAGTAAAAAGTTCTGCCTTTTTTCATCCAGTTCAGACATGACATCATCCAAAAGAAGTAATGTTTTTTTTCCAATCTTATCCTCCATTATACCCATTATCGCAATGCATAAGGACAGTGCTATAGATCTCTGCTGACCCTGTGAACAATACATTCTTGCGCTTTTTCCATTCAGTAATATTTCCATGTCATCCCTATGAGGCCCATATATGCTGCTTCCGATTTCAATTTCTTTTTCTCTGTTATTTTTTATTGTTTCTAACAAATCTTTATAATCTACTTGTATTTTATCCAATTCTTTAAATGTTTTGTATTTTATTGTTATCCTCTCTTTGTCGTCCGAAATTCCTTTCATTATATTATTCATTCTGCTTTCCAGTTCCTCTATTAGCAATTGCCTCTCTTTTACTATTTTAATTCCTGCCATTGAAAGCTCTTCATCCCATATATCAAGCTGTACTTTTTCGTTTTTTCCAGTCTGTATTTGTTTTAAAACTATATTTTTGTTTTTTATTATCCTGTTATATCTTTGTAGATTTATCAGGTACTCTTTCTTTATCTGACACAATACTATATCCAAAATTCTTCTTCTCTCACCTGGAGCGCCTTTAACATAAAGAATACTTTCCGGAGAAAATAAAACAGAAGGAACAACACCAAGCATCTCAGAAATTCTTTCCTTTTTTACACCGTTTATAAAAAGTTCTTTTCTTTTCCCTTTTATATACTTTATATCTATATTTTGACTATACCCATTGGCCTCAAACTCGAGTAAAACTCTGAAATGGTTTTCTCCATGCTTTATCAGTTCATTAATATTATTTGTCCTATGGGATTTCCCTGTTGAGGTCATAAATAAAGCCTCAATTATATTTGTCTTTCCCTGTGCATTATCACCATATATAAGACTTGTATTATATGCAAAATTTATATCAGCTTCACTGTAGTTCCTGAAATTCTTGAGATATAATCGTTTTATTCTCAAAAAACCACCATCCTGCCGTTCACCTTCAACAGGGCACCTAAGCAATAAACGTATTCTCTTTTTACTGTTAAAAAACAGAGGAGTTTGTTTAGCAATTTTCAACACACCCAGCTGCATGAGCAGCGTATCGCAGCGGAACGAACAGCTCTGTTTAGACGTGATAGGATACTTTTACTTCCACCTGTATTTCTTAATCGATCCTTTACCCTGCTTTATTAATTCGACATTCTTACCGGTAATACCATAAATAAGTAATTATCCCCGGATACAGGTTTTATTACACTGGGCCCGATTGATGAACTGAATGATATTACTATATTTTCATCATCAATAACTTTCAATGAATCAAGCAAATACCGGGGATTAAATCCTATTGTCAAATCATTTCCGTCTATTTCCACATCAATCTCTTCTTTTGAAATTCCAACTTCGGCATTTGTTGTAATCAATAATTTATTATCAGCTATATTTAGTTTTACCGGAAATCTTTTATCATCGCTTGTTATTAAAGAGGCTCTTTCAATTCCCTGTGTTATTTCATTTACACTAACTTCTATTACCGTTTCATATTGCTCCGGAATAAAACTACGGTAATTCATATATTCGCCGTCAAGTAGGCTGGAAATAATCCTGCAATTATCTATTTCAAACAATGCCTGATTTTTTGACAGCGTTATTTTAACTTCTTTATCCGTTGCTTCCAATATTTTTTGTATTTCATTTAGGTTTTTTCCGGGGATAACAGCTTTGAAGCTTAGATTTTCTTTTATTATTGTTTTGGCTGCGGCCAGACGAAAACCGTCAAGTGAAACTACGGAAAAATCACCATCTGCTGCTTCCATAAGAGAACCCGTTAATATCCTTCTGTTTTCGTCATCACTTATAGCATATATTGTTTTTCTAATCATATCCCGTAACGTATTTTGAGATATACTAACCTTATTTTCCTCATTAACTTCAGGAAGCATCGGATATCCCTCTGCAGACAAACCTTTAATTTCAAAATACGAATTCACGCATTCAATAGTTACAACAAAATTATCTTTTACATGTATAAATACTTCAGAGTCGGGAAGCCTTCTTACAATATCTCCAAATATCCTTGAGTTTACTACTATTGATCCCTTTTCTATGCTATCTGCCTGCAAAATGTATTCTATTCCAAGGTCAAAACAATTTCCCACTAATTTTACATTTTCACCTGCTTCGATATAAATTCCTTCAAGTATAGGAAGTGTTGCTTTCGCCATAACAGCTTTCTGTACAGTTGTAACAGCATCAACTAAATCTTGCTTTGAACATACAAATTTCATGTTCTAAATCTCCCCTTTTTTTAATATATATATTTATTAAGATATAATAATAATAATAATAATAGCTGTTAAAATTGTTGATAACCGTATTAAAGGCAGTCATTTCCCGGTTATTGCCTGTTGTTTGTTTTGTGAATAAAATGTTTTTTTATCAACAGTATTCTTTTTGATGACAAATTTATTCAATTATCAACAAAAAGCGAACAATCTGTCCACAGGAAATTGTTGATAAAACTGCTTATTTCCCTAATATGTTCTTTTTCATTTCTACAACAGCCCGTTTTGTTTCAGAATTGTTTTGAATTTCATCAAGTATTTTTTCGCATGCGTGAATGACTGTTGTATGATCTCTTCCTCCGAACGCTTGTCCAATTTTTGGCAGAGAAAGATCGGTTAATTCACGGCATAAATACATTGCCAATTGCCGTGGAAATGTTATATCCCGCGATCTTTTTTTGCCAATCAGGTGTTCAGGGTTAACATCAAAATAACGGCTTACCGTTTTCATAATAACAGAAGGTGTAATTTCTTTCGGGCCCGTGTTGGTTATCATTTGTTTAAGGCATTCCTGTGTTAGTTCAACAGTCATAGGACTATTTGTCAGTGAAGCATATGCTACTACACGGTTTAGCGCACCTTCAAGTTCTCTTATATTAGAAACAATATTGTCGGCTATGTAAGTGAGTACATCATCGGGTACTTCAAATTTTTCAAGCTGTGCTTTTTTCTTTAATATAGCAATTCTTGTTTCCAAGTCAGGAGCTTGAATATCGGCAATCAGTCCCCATTCAAAGCGTGATCGAAGCCTTTCTTCCAATGTATCAATTTCTTTTGGCGCCTTATCACTTGATATTATTATTTGTTTTTGCGCTTCATATAAAGAGTTAAATGTATGAAAAAATTCTTCCTGTGTTCTTTCTTTACCTACAATAAACTGAATATCATCTATAAGAAGAACATCTATGTTTCTGTATTTGTTCCTGAATTCTTCGTTTTTATCGTCGCGTATTGAATTTATCAGTTCATTCGTAAACTTTTCCGATGTTACATATAATACTTTTGCTTTTGGATTCTGTTCGAAAATGTAATGGCCAATTGCATGCATCAGGTGAGTTTTTCCGAGGCCTACACCGCCGTATATAAA
>JGI24711J26586_10003338_pt1 | contig 10695 bp, 5 predicted proteins | sample BioPla3DNA1_FD_26586 | JGI IMG/M metagenome (IMG submission 26586)
ATTGCATTTTTTATTTTCCAAGATTCACTTGTTAACATACGTAATATTTTATTTCTAATATCTAAATTATCTTTTATAAATTCTCTATAACAAGTTAAAACTACAGCAACTACATCTTCATCATCATTATTTAAAAATTTATTAATATATTTTTCATCCTCTAATAACAAATTATATTTATTTAGACTGTATAAGATTTCAATTATAACATGATTTGTTTTTTCCACTTGTAACTTGTTAAGAAATTTTTCTTTAATTATATTATCGTTAAAATTATTTAAAGCACTAATTGTAAAATATCTAACCCATGAATCCTCGTCATCAAGCATTTCTAATAATTTTGGAACAGCACTTTTACAATTTATTTTTCCTAATGCATCAGCAATCAATTTTTTTATAACTACATTTTTATCATGGATTTTATTCAACAAATATGATAAACTTTTATCATTTTGTAAATTTCCCAGTGCAGATATACCAATTTCTATTATATTTTCATTATTTTCAATAAGCTCTATTATATATTCACTTGCTGATTCAAGCCGTAATTTACCAGTAATTTCTATAATCAACTTAACATAATCCTCATTATAGTCGTTTTTTTGTAATTGAAGTTCTTTAAGGATTTTATTATTGTACTCACTATTATTTAATTTAATTATATAATTTGCCGCAGCTTTTCTAACATCTGGATACATATCACATAATCTTGCTTTAATATCATCAAAATCTATTTGTATTTTAAACATTGCTAAAATTTCTAATACCGTTCTTCGTACATTTCCACTATTATCATCTACGTAATATTTTATTATTTCACTACCTTTTTCACGTGAAATTCTTATTATAGACTGTATCACTACATCCCTTATTTCCTCTTCTGGTCTAATAAGATACGCTGTTATATAATCAAGTATATCATTGTTATCTCTTACTATTTCCCCAATAAGGTATAATATTCCAACTTCTAATTCAAATTCATCATCCTCTATAGTTTTTAATTTATTCATTAAAGTTGGAATAATATCATCGCCAAAACTTATAATAGAATCAATTGCAATATCTGATATTTCCTGATTAGGGGATACTATTTCATATAGTATATTTTGATAACAACAGCTTAATTTAAAATAAGAAGCTACTCTAAGTATAGATTTCTTCAAGTCTATATTTATTGTATTTGTGTAGATCCCTTTTAATTTATCTGCAATAATATTTAAATTGTCAATATTAAGTTTCTCTTTTGGTAAAATATTTGAATGTAGTATTATTTTTTCAATACTAAAAAATATCCCATTTATAATCTCATCATTTTCTGTATTTAATTCATCGATTAAATATTTTATTGCCATCTCATTTTTCATATTTCCTAGTGCCTCTATTGCCACATATTTAATCCAGTCATTTGAATTTTTCATAATTTTAACAATATCTGGTAAAGCTTTACTATTTCCAATTTTTCCTAATGCTTCTATTGCAGAAAATTGTTTCCATTCGCTATCATATATTGTATCTATTAATTTATCAACAGCTTTTGCTGATCCTATTTTACCAAGACTTTCACATGCACCTTGTGATACATTGTCATCATCATCATCAATCATTTTCATTAAATAAGGTACAGCTTCTTCACTTTTTATAATACCTAATACATCTACAATAAATTTACGAACATCTTTGTCTTCACTATCTAATTCACTAATAAGAAAAGGAACTACTTTTTCTCCCATTAATATTAAAGCTTCAATAGCACTATTTCTATAATTTGGATCATCAGTTGCAACTGCTTTTAATAACTCTTCAATTGTAGCATTGTTTTCAAAAAATACAATTGCATTTGAAGCTTTTTCTCTTACTTCAAAGTTTTCATCTTTCATTAGCTCCATAAGTTCTGGAATTCTTTCATTAAGTCTATTTTCTAGAATATCACTAATTTTATTAAGCTTTTGTACTACAATGTCCAAATTTCACACCTCCTCTATTTTTAAATTGCTTTTATAATCTCCTCAATCCATATTTTTAATTTATTAACACTTTTCTCTGCATTTTCCAATACATCTAAGTGATTATGTTTTATATCTAATATTCCTGTTGCCATATTACTAATAAATGAAATTCCCAATACTTGTATTTTCAGATAGTGCGCCATAATTGCTTCAGGCACTGTTGACATACCTACCATATCTGCACCGATTATTCTAAAAAAATCAATTTCCGACTTAGTCTCATAACAAGGGCCTGTTACACCAATATATATACCTTCATGATAATTTATATTTAATTCATTTGCTTTATTTTTTGCAATTTTAATCATTTCTCTATTATAGAGTTCAGAAACATCTAAAAAATTATCCTCTCTTCCAATAAGGTCCATTCCAATAAGTGGATTATTATTAAAATGATTAATATGATCATTTATAATTACAAAGTCACCGACACTATACCCTTTATTAATGGCACCTGCAGAATTAGTTAATATTATTTTTTCAACACCTAATTCCTTAAATACTAAAATAGGATATACAATTTCATCCATTTTATATCCCTCATAATAATGTATTCTTCCCTTCATTACAACTATTTCAATATCACATATTGTCCCAAAAATAAGTTTACCTTCATGACCTTTTACTGTTGATATAGGAAAATTGGGTATATCACCATATTGAATTTCAATCTTATTCTTCATAGATTCTACGACTTTATCAAATCCTGAACCTAATATAATCGCGATTTTAGGGATGTTTTCTGTTATACTTTTAATATATTTAATAGTACTTTCGATTTTATTCAATTTATGCACCTCTAATTTATTTTATTCACTATTATATAATACAATGTAAAATTGAAAAATCCTTTTTTATTATTCCTAATTATTATTAAAATTGTATTAAAATTATTATATTTTATATGATTTTATGTTATAATAGATCTTATTCTTTAAAAAGGAGGTAATATTAATTAATAATCAAAATATAAATAAAATTATTACTGAAAAACTGCAATGTAAAAATATTATTTCTAAAAATAAACTACAAAACTTGTGGGATAATTACGGAGAAATAATTCGTTATGAAATTGATGGTTCTATTAAAAATATTGTTGTAAAATATATAAATCCTGACAAATTAGTAAATAGCAATAAATTTAATAAAAATGTATCACATAATAGAAAAATTAAGTCATATAATATTGAGATAAATTGGTATAAATATTATAACTATCTTTGTAATGATGAGTGCTATACACCGAAAATGTACTATGGAAATAGCTCTTCAAAAGAGAAAATACTTATTTTAGAGGATTTATTCTATTCAGGTTTTAATAATACGAGTAAAAATTATAATATCTCACAAATTAATATATTATTAAAGTGGCTAGCTAATTTTCATGGAATATTTATTCATGATAAAGCAAATAATTTATGGGAAAATGGTTCCTATTGGCATCTTTCTACACGTTTAGAAGAACTAAATCTAATAAAAGATGAAAATATTAGGAAACAATCTTATAAAATTGATGAAGCCTTAAATAATGCAAAATATAAAACCATTATTCATGGAGACGCTAAAATAGATAATTTTCTTTTTAATAAAAACAAGACAAAAGTTGCAGCTTTTGACTTTCAGTATGTTGGGAAAAGTATCGGAATGAAAGATGTTATATATCTTTTAGATAGTTTTTTACCACAAGATATCATTAAGAAAAATGAATCCTATATTTTAAATATCTATTTTCAGGAATTAAAACTTGCACTTGAAAAATATAATAAAAATATTGATTTTGATGAATTGGAAAGCGAATGGAGATCTCTATACACATTTGCATTTGCAGATTTTTATAGATTTTTATTAGGTTGGGCTCCTTGTTATGCAAAATCAAGTAGTTATATTGGGGAAATTTTTAGAAATACTATAAATAAAATTTAAATATATTATATTATTTTAGCAATTTATTCAATTAACACTTGACAAAATCAATTAATTATGGTAAAACTATTAGCATACAAGCCTAATGAGTGCTAATTTGTTAATATATGAATTTTAAGGAGGTTATTACTTATGTCAAAAGAAACAAAAAGCTTTCAAGCTGAAACAAAACAGTTATTAGAACTAATGATTCACTCAATATATACTCATAAAGATGTTTTTTTACGTGAATTAATATCGAACAGTTCTGATGCTATTGATAAAATTAAATTTAAATCATTAACAGATGTATCAATATTAAATGGAGACGATGATTTTCATATTTATCTAAAACCAGATAAAAATGTTAATACACTTTCAATTATTGATAACGGTATTGGTCTTACATATGATGAATTAGTTGAAAATCTAGGTACAATTGCAAAATCTGGTTCAAAAGCATTTGTGCAACAGTTAAACGAGATGAATGAAACAAGTAAAAGTGATATTGACATTATAGGTCAATTTGGTGTTGGATTCTATTCTGCATTTATGGTTGCAAATAGAGTTACTGTTATTACAAAATCTGCATATTCAGATAAAGCTTATAAATGGGAATCTACTGGTGATGGTACTTATACAATCGAAGAAACAAACAGAGATTCACGTGGTACCACAATTATTCTTGAATTAAGAGAAAATGATGCTGATAATGAGACAACATTTGATGAATATACTGAAGAATATAAATTAAGAGAGTTAATTGGTAAATACTCTGATTATGTGAGATATCCTATTAAACTTGACATTGAAAGAGAAGAGATTCCAAAAGATGAAAATGGAAAACCTATAGATGGTGCTACTGCTGAAACAGTAATTACTACTGAAACACTTAACTCTATGGTTCCTTTATGGAAAAAAGATAAAAACAGTATAACTGATGAAGAGTATAATAATTTTTACAAATCAAAATTTCATGATTGGATTGATCCTCTTGATAAAATTCACTTTAAAGTTGAAGGAAATATTGAATATACAGCATTATTATATATACCATCAAAAGCACCATTTAATTTTTACTCAAAAGATTTTACTAAAAATATTCAATTATACACAAAAAATATATTTATAATGGATAACTGTGATGAATTAATTCCTGATCATTTTAGATTTGTAAAAGGTTTAGTAGATTCATCTGATTTTTCATTAAATATATCAAGAGAGATTTTACAACAAAATAAACAATTAAGGGTAATTAGTAAAAATCTTGAGAAAAAAATTATCTCTACACTGAAAGAATTTCAACAAAACAACCTTGATAAATATGCTGAATTTTGGAAAGAGTTCGGTGAAGCTATTAAAGGTGGAATTTATAATGATTTTACATCACAAAATAAAGAAAAACTTGAAGATCTACTAATTTTTTCTACCTCTGATTCTGATAAATTTTCTACTTTAGAAAATTATCTATCACGAATGAAAGAAGGACAAGAATTTATATACTATGTTGCAGGTGAAAATAAAGAAGCTTTAGAAAAATTACCTCAAATGGAATTAGTAAAAGATAAAGGCTTTGAAGTTATATTCCTTTTAGATAGAATTGATGAGTTTATGATAGATAGAATGAATGAATATAAAGATAAAAAATTCAAATCAATTACAAAAGGTGATCTTGATTTCGTAGATAATGAAAAAAAAGAGGAGATTAAAGGGATTGAAACAGAAAATAAAGATCTATTAGATAGAATAAAAAAATCTCTTGATAATAAAGTTTCAGGAGTTAAAATTTCTAGTAGACTTAAAACAAGTCCTGTTTGTATAGTTACAGATGAAAACGGATTAAGTCTAGAGATGGAAAAAATTATGTCTGAATTACCAAATATGAGTAATGCAAAAGCAAATAAAATATTAGAAATTAATCCTTCTCACAGTATTTTTACAAAATTAAAATCAATTTATAACGAAGACCAAAATAGTCCTTTATTAGATGACTTTAGCTATATTTTATACAATCAAGCACTATTAATTGAAGGCTTTAAAATAGAAGATCCTGTTTTATTTTCAGAAAAACTTACAAAAATAATGGTTGGATAAAAAAGAAACCCAATGGTTTTTACCGTTGGGTTTTTCTTTTTTTTATATAATTTATACAAAGATCTAATATCATTCTAAATTCTTCTATCTTAAAAAAATAGATTAATAAAAGATATACTATTCCCCCTACTACTGTAGATATCATAAAAGAAATTATTATGCTTAATTTCAATTTTATTAACAATATATTAAATAAACAATGTATAATTACTCCCATTATAATTGAACTGAATAAGCATTTCACTGTACAAATTAATGATTTTGATAATCCTAAAGAACCAATTTTTCTTTTTAACAAGAATAATATCATAAAAGAAGAAAAAAATGCCGATATTCCAGTTGCTAATGCAATTCCACGATGTTCCATAGGGCCTATTAAAATAAAATTAAATGATACGTTAATAACTACACCTAAACTACTTATTATTAAAGGGGTCTTTGTGTCTTGTAAAGAGTAAAAAACATTTTGTATTAAATGACGTATTGATGAAAAAGTCATCCTCATTATTGTATATACAAGCGCTCCACATGTCATTAGAGTAGCTGTTTCGTTAAATTTTCCCCTCTCAAATACAATTTTTATAATTGGTTCGGATAAAATTATTATAGCGATTGTTGATGGAATTGTAATTATTAATATTATATTTATACTATGTATTATTAACTTTTTTAAATTAATAAAATTAGATTTTGAAACTTCCTTTGAAAAAATTGGATATGTAACCGTTAAAATTGCTCCTATTAATATTCCCCTAAAAGAAACTGCAAGTTGTTCTGCATAATTTAAAGCTGAAATACTTCCATCTTTCAATGTTGATGCCATTGATTTATCAATAACTGTATTCAAATCAGTTATCCCTATACTTAATAATATTCCTGGGATTAAATACATTATTTTCTTTATATAATTACTTTTAAGATTTATATATAGTGAATATTTAAACTTAAATTTATTTATACTATAAATTTGTAAAAATATTTGTGAACCAGTTGCAATTACAAATGCAATCATTAAACCTTTAACTCCAAAAATAGTTGAGTACACAATTAAAAATATAATTTGAATTAGATTAAATGGATAACTAATAACAGATGTTTCCTTAAAGCTCTCCTCGCTTTGCAAATAACCTCTTAAAACACCTTGAATACTTGCAAAAAATATAGTTGGTAGTCCGATTCTCATAAGCGTTATACCTAATTCATACTGCTCTTTAGATTTAAATCCTATCCCTACGATTTTCATTATATATGGTGACATAAAATAAGATATTACTATTAATAGTAACGATACTAACATAAATATATTTAATATATTATTTGTTTCCCTTATTTTTGACAACTTTCCATCTTTTTTCTCTATATCTGATAAAATAGGAATTACAATAGTATTTAAAGTATTTGTCACCATAACTGTAAATAAGCTAATAGATGCTATTGCTACAAAATAAGTATCTGTTTTGGCATTTGATCCAAATTTTGATCCTATTAATAGTTCTCTAAAAAAACCTAAGATCCTTCCAAAAAATCCAAGAATTATCATTATGGCAATAGTCTTTGCTGTTTTTCCTTTCTTAGACATTTTATTCCCCCGTTTGATTATAAAACAAATTGTTTTATCTTCACTAATATTCATAAAAATATTATTAATTCAATATAAATTTATAATTAATAATATTAAAATCATACTTAATCCATATATATTTTCTGCGTTTTAACCAATTCTAAAACTACCACAATAAATGGATATAACATATTTAAAATTTATATAAAAGAATAATTTAAAAACTGATGAGCTCTAATTTTGTATAAATTTTACTACAATTTATATTTTTAAATATTATTCTCTATATCTTTTATTATTTCTTCCAATTTATCTGTTAAAATTTTAAAATCAAAATCCTTTGCAAGTTTTAGGCTATTTTTTGAGTATGTATCATATTCTTTTTTATCCATATTATTAAACCTTAGTATCCCTTCATATAATGCTTCCACAGAACCAGATTTAACAGTAATGCCAACTTTATTCTCCTCAAGCATATCATAACCAGAATCAAAATTTGATAATGTAGGAATTCCTGATGCGAAATAATCAAACATCTTATTTAAACTAAGACCATATTTATATAACGGTATATTTTTCCCTGTATATATATTTAAATTGGATTTTGTTAATATATTTGGTATATATTTTTTTTCAACTAACCCTTTAAATTTGACATTTTTTAAATTATTTTCTTCCACATATTTTTCTAATTCTGGTTTTTTATATCCATCACCAAATAATATAAATTTAATATTATTGTATCCATTATCTCTAAACATTTTAGCTGTTTCTACTATATAATTCAATTCATTTGCAACACCCATTGATCCTGTATAAACAATTTTATAATGATAGTTATCATCTAAATCAATATCTTCATATATATTATTTTCCTTATTATAATTAAATTCATCTATATCAATACCATTATTAATATAGTTTGCTTTACTCGGATCAATTCCAATTTCCTCGAGATAGTCCTTTCCACCTTCCACAGTAAATACAAGTTTATCAGCTTTATTATATATAAATTTTTCCAATTTAAATAATAGAGTTGCAATTAAGCCTTTCCTTTTCAATCCCCCCATATGTATAAGTACTTCTGGCCATAAATCTCTTGTTTCAACAATTAATTTTACTTTATAACGTTTAGCTAAAAAATACCCAGCTAGCCACGTTAATGGATGCGGCGAGGTTGCAAATATTACATCTGGTTTTTCTATATTGATTTTTTTTGTTAATTTTATAACTTGCTTAAAATACTGATACATATTAATTATCCTTTTTTTACCATTTCCATAATAATTATTGGTTTTTAAAAATATAAATGGTACATTAGAATATTTTTTTACAATATAATCCTCATTTGTGGTTATCATATTCTCATTTGTATAATGTAATGCACTTGATGCAAAAATTGTTGTGTTATATCCTCTATTATTTAGATTTTTTGCAAACATATAATGCCTATTTAACGGGCCTAACTCTGGTGGAATCCCATAATGATTTAACATCCATATATTTTTTATTTTATTTTCTTTTTTGCTATTCATATTTTACCCCTTTATTTTTTATTTAATTATATCCTATTATACAATATATCTGCTTAAATTTCTAGACTATTTTTCTATTTATTATATAAATGCTAAAATAAAATTGTTTTTTCTAGTACTTAGTATTATTCAATAATATTTTTTAATTAAATTTTAGCTTTACCATAATTCATTGTAAATGTATGCCATATTCTACCATAAATAAATTGATATTCTAAATTAAAACATTATTTCATCACGTTCTTTCGCTTCGAACAGATTTTTTTTAAGTTCATACAGCAGGATTTTTTATAAATCAATTATATAAACCATAATTCTATATAAATAGTTAGTATATTAATACTATGATGAAATAAAAATAGCAGATAAATATAAAAATAAAAAATCCTTCTCCTATATTTGGATTGAGACTATCTTAAATAATATTATAATTATATTTTATCCAGTATTTAATACAGCATTTATTTTTATGATAAATTAAGTCATAATTTTTTATACAAAAATATATTAGCTTTTATAATATCTAGTTTCACTTGAAATTTTTTTCATAAAATAATTTTACCTTATATTAAAAAGACTTGCCTATTAAATAGACAAGTCTTTTTTTATATTATTCTACTAATAAATATCTTCCTTGTAATTTTCCCATTGGAACTTGGAATGACCCGCTTCCTGTGAAAGATTGCCCTGTTAGTAAATCTGTTAATTTTGATCCGCTTACAGATACATTAAATGTCTCATCAGATGTTCCTATATTTAAACAGAATACAATTTTTTGTCCGCCATCTTCTTTTAAGTCAATATATTGATTTCCTGCAGCTTTAAGGTTAGTTCTTTTCCCACCCCATAATGCTTTATATTCTGATCTAGTAGACATAACTTTATTTGTATAGTTAATTAAATCTTGTTCATCGCTTGTAAATCCACTAATTTTACCATCATTTCTTGCAACGTGCATAGATTTTAAATCTGAATTTCCAGTTTTAGAACCCCACTCTTCACCATAGTACATTGTTATTGGTCCTGTAAATGCACCTAGATAAGCAATGGCTGCTTTATGTCTTTCCCAATAGTTATTATTTTTATTTGAAAAGTTAACTAGGTCTCCAAATCTTGCAACGTCATGGTTTCCAATAAATAAGTTTGGATGTGCCCAACTAGGATACATGCTATGATCATAATTTAAATTTGATGCGTCATTTACTTCTTTTCCATATTCTTCACGTGCTAATGTTTGTACAATTCTATATCTTGTAGGGAAATCGAACGCTGAATGAATACCTTGCACACCTTTACCATACGTGTTTTCTACAATACCGTCTTCACCTTCCCAGTCTTCTCCTACTTGATAACCTAAAATACCCCATGTATCTCCATTTGCTTTATTCTCTGCTACCGCTCTTTCTATCTCTATTCTTATATCATCCCAATAGAAATTACCTGCTCCTTGCCCTTGATGTCCTGCATTTCCTGGTCCTAATTGGTATGATTGGTCAAATCTCCATCCATCAATTTTATATTCTTTTATCCAATAATATACAACATCTTTATAGAATTGTAGCGTATTTCCACCATCTTGATAGTTTACCGGATTACT
>JGI24711J26586_10003342_pt1 | contig 10692 bp, 11 predicted proteins | sample BioPla3DNA1_FD_26586 | JGI IMG/M metagenome (IMG submission 26586)
TTGCGGGCAAGCCCTTGGAAGCCGATTTTGCTGTCCAGCCCGCCGCCCTCAGTCTTGGCCGATTTACCCATGACCGCAACCAGCAGGCCGGAAACGTAATCAATGCCCATGAGAGCCAACAGCACGTACATCACTGGCGACGCCCCTCCGAATGCACCCAGAATAGCGCCCAGCGCCCCAGCCCCGATTTTTACTATTTTGTCCCACACCGTTGAGACTGTATTAGCACTTTCCATGTCCGTATCTCCTTATGATAGATTGTCCAGTATCGCCCCGAGCCGCTTGAGCAGCCCCCGCGCCTCTGCCTTGAGCGCATCGTTGTCCACAGACGGCGCGTCGTCGGGTATATCTTCCGGTCCGTTTTCCAGCAATGCCGCCCAGGTCTTGGGGCCAACAATGCCGTCGACGGTCAGGCCAGATATGGTCTGAAATTCTCTTACCGCCGAATCAGTCTCATTTCCAAAGGCGCCGTCTGCGCCGTACTTGGGCAAGAAATAGCCCTTTGCTAACAGCGCCTCTTGCAGATTCCGCACAAGCACGCCCTTGTCGCCACGTTTAAGTATCATGTCGCTCATGTCTGCCTCGCCACCCTCCGTGTTTTCTCCCGCGTCGATGTATTCCGCCGCCACGCCCTCGTCCATCGCCTTGGCGACCTCGGCGCGGAAGTCGTTCATCGTCAGCCCGTATTTACGCAGCCAATGCAGGATGTCGCCGTGATTGCTCGCCAGCCCCATATCGTGCAGTTCGCGGTGATCGCGCACGGTGTCCGTCGTGATCCCGTGCAGCAAACACAGATGCGCCGTCAGATTGACCGCCGCGCCCATGACCGCCGCGCGGAAGTAGCTTTCGTCGGTTAATCCGTCCTCGCAGATTTCAAACCCGATGTAGCCCATGCGGTTCGCGTTGCCGTTTGCGCCGTTGCCCGACAGCCAGCAGCGAATATTCCACGGCAGGACTTGATAGATCGCCACCGTATCATCGGCGAGCTTACCGATATACGCGCTCGCGCAGACATTGCCTGCGCGGTTGTGGTGGTTGCCGTATGCATTTTTTCCGAGCCGCCCGTCATCGGGCTGGACGTAGCGTTTGAGGCGCGGGTTGTTCGCCCCTGTCGAGTGCACCTGTACGCCCGTCGGCGTCTGCCGGACGTTGGCGCGGAAACAGTCGCTGCGCGTAAAGTACAGGCGGTAAATTGTGATCTTACGCATCCTCCGCCACCTCCCTCGCGCTCAGGCTGTCCACCCGTCCGCGCAGTTGATCGCGCTCCGCCGCCAAAATCGCCGCCGTAAAAAAGCCCAGCGTCGCGCACACCGGGCCGCTTTTGCCGAAAACGTAGGGCTTCCCGACCTGCTGGCGGGAGAAATTGATCATTTTGCTCATGCTGCCTCCTCCCATCCATACTCTCCTGGTGCCCAGGTGTTTGCATCCGCTGTGGATATCCACTTCTTGCCGTCATGCGTCACTTTATCGCCTTTTTTATACGCATTATGCGCCCCCGTCGGCTGAATCCACTCCGGCCATTCTTCGGCAGGGTTGGCGGCCAGCGAAAACAGTGAAGCTGCCTTGTCAGGCGGCCAATCGGCCTGTATCGTGTGCCCCTGCCCCGTGTTGACACGGTACAGTTTGTCCGCATGCCGCCAGTAACTCCCTTCCTCCGCCCGTTGCCCAACGCAGTCAGCCCACAGCGGGAACATCAGGGCGTTGTCCAGCGCGTCAGCAGGTGTGATGACATCCGTCTGCGCCAGCGCCCGGAACATCACCGTTGCGGCTTTTTGTGTCACCATAAGCGGGTCGGGCGGGGGCGGCGGCAAAGCGTCAATGTCCGCCTGTATTTCCTCAGCTGTACGCTCCACCGCTTCACCACCCGTCAGCTTATAAACAGGTATACCGTTTTCGTTAAACAGCGATTTTTTGAAATAATTGCCTTGCGCATGATGGTATCGGTCTCCTTCTCCTGCGTCAATCTGCGTCCAGCCTTCTAAATCTTTATCTTTAATAAATTCTGAAGAATTGATTTCTATAATTCGGTTGTTTTCATCAACCCTAACATAAACTTTATACATAATCACTCCTTATAAGTCTTTTGACACAGAAAAAACTACCGTGACAAAAGCGTTGGTGTTTGTAATTCCGTGACCTGTCTTCGTAAATGTTATACTTACCCCACTTGTAAAATTTGTTATGGAAGCAGTAAACCCAGTCTGAGCATCCCAAGGCAATTTGATAACACTAAAACTTTCTAACGTTACCGTCCCTGACGTATCTCTCATACTGTCAGGGTGTGATAATTGCACCTCTATCGAGCTTGTAGTGTAATAGTATGGGAAAACCGGAACAGAATAAACTTTACTGTAAAATCTCCTGCACTTCGGCAGCTCCACCGCCCAGTCCATAGGCGGGTCAAGGTGCAGGGTACTCACAGTGCCCAATTCCAGCTTGTGCCGAACGAAGGTAATGCTGGATTCTTGCGGCGTCAACTGTAAATAAACGCCTGATTGGTCTGCTAAAATACCTGTCCTTACCCTTAGTCCATCCACGTTATAGTCTTTATAATTTGGAGCATCAAGCGTCGGGAACTCTATGACTACGCTCCTGTACACTCCTGCTTCATCCTCGCAAGTATAAGTGTATGTCTTGCCAGCATGTTCAATTCCCTCGATTCTTTGTTGCAAATTAACGTCAACAGGAACTGTCACATAGCCGTTTTCTTCTACAATGACGCCAACGCCTGCTCTCCAACGGTCGTAAAAATAACCGCTCGAAGCAATTACTCCCGCTGGTGTTTCACGCTGGTTTATCGGTCGATTAAAGTCCCAGTTGTGCAGGATGTTGGGGTTGACCACCGTGCCCGGCTCGCCCTGCGGGCCTTGCGCGCCCTGCGGGCCTTGCGCGCCCTGCGGACCTGGTTCGCCCTGCGGGCCTTGCGGACCGGTCAGCGCGGCCAGCTGCGCATCGGTGAAATCGCTGTACGTGAATGGGTCGCCCTTGTCGCCCTTCGGACCTTGTGCGCCAGTATCGCCCTTATCGCCCTTATCGCCTTTGCTCCCCTGAGGGCCTTGGGCACCGGTTTCCCCCTTTTGAGCTATCTCCATCCAGTGCGTGGTTGTGCTCAGCGAGACACCAGTAGCAGGCGTTTTGTTGATGTACATGTAGCTGCTGCCGTTATCAGAAACCACATCGAGCCGTTCGTACTGTGTTGATGCGCTGTATTGCCCACGCGGCGTTACCGATACCTTCCCCGCGCTATATGTACTCATGTTGTTGTCACCTCCAGCTCCCCGGTGTCCATATTGACCGCAAAAGTGGCCCCGCTGTAGTCATCAGAAGTCGTAACCATGATTAGCCCTGTAGCGATGTCCACACGAAAAGAGGCTCCGGCTCCGCCGGGGATGACGATATCTCCAGCCTCTATCAGTTCTTCCAGTTTCGCTTTCGTCAGAGCCATGTGATCACCTGCCTCAGTTGATTCATCACCTCAGCGCTCGGCTTTTCAGTCAGTTCAACCCAGTTCATCGCCGGGATTCTATTGACCGTTGATTCGGTATCCCACCCATTAACCAGCGTCACCACATCATTAATCGCCTGCTGCAATTCGATCACATGCGCTTTCCACCCGCGCGATTTTGTGACGCCCGCCGTGATGGTTTCTGCCCACACAACGGTGCTCAGGCCGTAGTATTGGCGTATCGTGTTAACCATCGTGCGGAGTTCATTCACATGCGCCGCTTTGATTCGTGTCGTGCCGCCCTGAATGGTTGCGTCCGTAAAGCTCGGCGCGGTGTATGTTAAACTGCCGGTCTTTGCGGTCGATTCCTCGTTGTACTGGTCGGCAGATTTGATCGAGTAGCTAACCGCCCCCGCACCCGCCGCATTGGTTCGCCTGAGAACGATTTTCGCGCCCGCAGTCAAACCATCTGCCCGGCTTGGTGTGAATCCGCTCGCCACAAGCCGCTGTGTATGTCCTTCCGGGTCAGCGCCGAGCGTAACAAGCAAACGCGGTCTACTGTTGTAAATCGCCTGTCCAGTCTGTGGATAATTCACGGTAGGAGCAGCCGGGGCCGTATTTTTGACGCACGAATTTGATTCCAGCCAGTCAGACACGGCACCGAGCGCATCAACCGCACGGACACGGTATTTGATGCTCTGTCCGGGAGAAAGCGTAGGCGTGTGCGCTGTGATTCCGTTGGTCAGGTTCACCCACGCGCTCCACGCTCCCACACCGCTTTTTGTGGCAAACTGGATATTATGAGTGCTCAAGTTTTCGTCCGGGTCAGTCGCGCCGGAATAGGTCAGGGCGATTGCGCCCGAAACGTAAACCTCCGGGGCCGCTGTAAAGACGGTCGGAGCGCTCGGAAGCGAATTGCGCTTGATTGCGTTGGTTTCTTTCCATCCGCTGTAATAACTCGATCCGGCCGTGCCGAGTGTCCTAAGCCGATACTTCCTGCTATACGCCCGGACGCTTGGGAGCGNGACCGTTGTGGACAGTGAAGTGCCGGTTGTCCATACGGTTTTTAGTGCCGTCCACGCGCCGTATGTCGTGCCGTTCGCCGATTCTGCGTACTGGATTTCATAGCCGGTGATTGCGTTCGCGCTGCCCCCGGCCGCACCGGACGCGGAAAGGGTAGGGCTGTTTTCACAAAGCGACGGGGTCACACTCGCGGCGGTAGGAGCAGAGCAAACAGTGATCGGCGTGTAGTTGACATCAACCCTTTGATAGCCTTTTACGAAAATCTTGCTTGCTTCGTTCAGGCCGAAGAAAGAGATTGAAGCGATATCATTCTGGTTAAACGCAGTGCCAAAGTTAAACTCCCACGTCGCGCCGGTGTAGTTGCTTGAGTTGAATTTGATATCTGTTCTGGTAACTTCGGCCAGCGTTCTGCCGTAATAGTCCAGCAGCCGCGCCCTGACCTGATAGGTGTGAGTGTAGGCGTTTGTTGACATGAACGCATAAGCAATTACAGAATCCGTCCGTATATCACTCAGCGCGGAGCCGCCCGAAAGCGACACGGTACGGGTATAGTTTAGCCCCTGTGCATCCCCTGCGTCGCCGGTAAAATGACGTGTCGCCATAGGGCCCCTCCTTTACGCGTAGTAGCTGCCCACATAGGGCGCAATCCGATCAATGGTCGCGCTAAGTGTCGTACCGTTAATCGTTAGCCTGTAAAGCGGCTCCTGTCTCTTGTCGCCTGCTGTCGCTGCGGTCAAATCGTCCTGTTCCAGTGTCGGGTCAGCCGCCGCGCCCGCTGTCTGTGTGCCCTTGATAACTTTGAGCACATGCACGTCGGACGTATCGCCGCCACCTACCACATACTCTGCCACAATCAGATCGTTGCGATTAAATCCAGCCTGCCCGACATCAACCGCCAGCGTAATAGGCGCGTCCACACGGAGCAGGAAGCCCTGATTGGAAAATACGCCCTTAGCAATACTCACACTGGTATCACTCACCCGCGCGCAGGCCAGTTGATCATCGGCCTCCGTGATGCCGGACGCGCTGCCGAGTATCGCCCGGTAGATCGCCGCATCGTCACCGGCGGTAATGTGGGCCGGGTCTGCGGGTTTGGTGTATACGGTAATTGCTTTCTGTGCCATTATTTCACCCTCGTTTCCAGCTTAATGCCTCTACTATTCATGGTCAGTATCTTTCCGACAACCGTAGCAGTTCCGGCCATCCCGGTCAGCCTGTCACGCGCCCCGACGATATCGCCCAGCTTCAGGTCAAGTCCGGCAATCTGCGGGTCAATCTCGATCTGCCGGAGCGGTGCAATCTCAAGCAGACGCTTCTCGGCTCCCTTTTGTAGTTCCGAAACCGTTTCTGGGTTGGTGTAATCGTACACGGCCACATGATCTGCGGCTGTTCCCACCCACGCGGGGGGAACCGTGGTCAAGCTGCCGTTATCGTTGCGGTAAACGTGCAGGATATCGCGCTCTGTCAATTCCCCCGCGCCGAGCGCAATGATGTGGTTATATCGGTCATAGCCGCCCATGGTTGCCACCATGTTTACGCCGTAGTCCTGTGACAGGTCAATCGTTTCGGAGTAATCCGTTACTGCTGCCGCCGACAGCACCACGCGCTTTAACACCTGATCATACTGCACCTCAAGCGCCGCGCCTTGTTCGGCCAGCATCAGATAGATTCCGATCAAAAGGTTGGTGTATCTAAATTGCCTATTGACCGTGATGCCGCTTGCCGCTGTGGATACGTCCACATTAGCGCCGAGTTTCGTGCCGATCAGTTCCGCTATCTTCGCATTGGCTTCTCCGTTTACCGCTCTGTACGCTTCACCCGTCGGCGGCTCGATGATTTTGCGGTAGAGCGCTCCGCGCCACGTCACGCCGCTTACGGTAATCTGCTGCAGGGCGGTGCTGTGCCGGATCAGTTCGACCTTGCCGCCGAACTCGGTGCCGGGTACATAGATGTGATGCCCGGCCAGAATGGGCGACCGCTCCCAGTAGATATCTGGGACGGTCAGGGAGAATGAGTTATCTTCGACCTGGATGTCAGTGTCTTGAGATATTTCAGCGTCAAACTGATCGATTTCATCCACATAGCCCAGCTCAGCAAGGTCAGCATCGGCATGAATTATATCCACAGCGGCTCACTCCTTTGCTGGACCAGGGTAATGTCAAAATTAAACGATCCGTCATAGATCACGGTATTTACGCCCGGCTCAACCGGAAGGAAGATGTCATTTTCTTTATCGCGGTAATCAAACAGGTTCGTCCGTTCACCCGCCGCCGTGACCGATTCAATCCGGCGCTGGAGCTGATCAATCACGATGCGCTGAGTAGCGGATGCGGACGCGGCGACGCTGTATATTCTGCCGCCAACCGTAATTGACGGATTCTCGACCGGGCCGTATACGGTGATAATCATTTGGCTCGGCGCGTAATGGCTGTTGTCAATCGTGCCAGATGCCGCACTCGCAATGTATCGGTAATCGTAGCGGAGATTGTATCGTTTCGCGTTGTCCACACCCTCAGCCGCGCCGATCAGGAAATGATAATTCTTTTCGGTTCGCCAGAACGGCTCCGTGACTAACACGGTCAGGTCTTTACTCACCCAATTTGATTTATCGGCGTATCGGTTAACCTTGCTTGCGACGGCCAAGAAACAGATCAGATATTGCTCTCCCAGGTACAGCCTGCCCGGTGTGTTATTGAGTATATCCGGCTCGGTCAAGGCCATCAAAGCGGCCGCATTTTGCGCAAACAGTTCGCGTCCCCTGATGCCAATGGAGATCCGTTTTTCCTGCACCGGGCGGGAAAACGTAACCCGCCCGCCAAATCCAGACGGGCGGTTTGTTACGGTTCGATTCCACGCAAAGTCACGCAGATCGTGACCGGATATGAGATAATGCCCTTGGTTCAGGATGATCGAAGCGCCGTTTGAATTGACGTATTTGATGATCATGCCAGCGCCACCTTTCTCACCCATCGGCCCATTTCTCTGTCATTCAGCACAACAGCCGCGCCGTCCAGATTAATCGCGTCGGACAGCTTTGCGGCCAGCCTATCCAGCGCGGAATCGTCCAGCGTCACAGCAAGCGACGATTTTCCCGTCACACTCACCGGTCCGCTGATGCGGTCGAAATTGCCAATAGCGCCAAGCATGCCGGATGTGTCAGGGACAATGCTTTCCATTGCGTCATTAACCAGACCGGCGTTTTTAGTGATGCCAAGCACAATGCCCTGCACCATTGGTTTACCAATCTTATCAGCCATGACGCGGGACGGAGAATGAATACCCAGGAGATTTCCAATCCATCCCAGCGCATCGCTGAACCATTCCTTAAGCTTTTCCCAGAACCAGGTAGCCATTGATTTAATGCCTTCCCAGATACCCTTGACCATCTGCACACCCACATCAAGCAGTTTGGGGATGTTCGCAACCAGACCGGTGACAACAGTCGTGATTATCTGCGGTACTGCTTTCGCAAGATCAGGCAATGCATTAACTATTCCGTCGATAATTGCAAATACCAATTTAAGACCTGAATCAAGAATTTTATCCATGTTCGCCGTAAGTGTTTCAACGATTTTCGTGATTATTTTTGGAACCGCAGCTATGAGTTTAGGCAGGTTATCTATGATTCCCGCAACAAGGTTTAACAGTATCTCTAAGCCGGCATCAATTATCATGGTGAGGTTGTCCGCTATAGTGTCGACTATGGCTATGATGCAGTCTACAGCTACGGGTATTAGCTCAGGGATAGTCTTTGATATCCCTTTTGCAAGTTCAATGACAATTTCGCCAGCGGTCTTAAGTATTTTGGGCAACCCAGACAGTAAGCCCTTGATAATCATAGTGATGCCCGCCAATGCCGCAGGGATAAGCTGATCCATCGAAGAATCAAGTCCATCAATTAACCCGGAAATCAACTGCCCTGCAGCGGTTATGATCATGGGAGTGTTATCAAGCAAAGCTCTGGTGATGGTGAGAATTGCATCTATGGCAACGGGCGTAAGCTCGGGTAGTAGGTTAACAAGCATGGTGAGCGCCGCCGTGAAAAGCTCCGTCACTGTGGACAGTATCATGGGCAGCATCGAAGACATTGATTCCATTATTCCGGTCAACGCAACAGGAAGCACGGAGATTATGTTTTCAATGACGGGCGTTATGTTTTTTACGACGTTCTGGAATGATTCAACTACGTTGGCCAGAAGCATGTCGATGTCCGCTCCAGAAATACCCAAACCGGTAACAAGATTCTGGAATGCAGATTTCATGCCGCCGATAGATCCGGAGATTGTCTCTGTCGCTTCAAGGGCGGTCGTTCCGGCGATGCCCATCTGCTGCTGCATGACATGAATCGCTTGTGTTACATCGGCATAAGATGATATATCAAACTTAACCCCGGCGATTTTCCCTGCATCCTCCAGCAGGCGAGCCATCTCTTCCTTGGTGCCGCCGTAACCGAGCTTTAAGTTGTCGAGCATTGTATAGTTTTGTTTGGCGAAGCCTTGGTATGCGCTTTGGATGGAGGACATATCCGTACCCATCTTGTTGGCGTTATCGGACATATCCGTAATGGCCATATCCGCATACTTGGCCGCCTTTTCGGTATCCCCGCCCAAAGACTGAATCAAGCTTGCCGAGAAACCCGTAACCGTCTCCATGTACTGATTCGCAGATAGTCCAGCAGTCTTATAAGCGTTTGCCGCATATTTCTGCACAGTCTTGGAAGAATCCTTGAAGAGTGTATCAACGCCTCCAACAAGCTGCTCATAATCAGCAAAAGAATTGATTACTTCCTTGCCAAGCTTGAAAGCTGCACCGGCGGCAGCAACGGCCATCGTTCCGACCGCAACGGCGGCCGCTTTAGCCCCGGCAACAACGGTTTTGCCAAGCGTTTCTCCTACTTTTACAAGTGATTCACGCCATTTGCCTGTCTTTTTGTCCGCATTATCGGTTTCTTTCCCGAATCCTTTGATTGCTTCCTCATTATCGCCGAGTTCGCCTTCCATTCTGGACAACGCGGCCTCTGCATTATTCAGTTTTATGCGGTAAGCGTCAGTTCGTTTATCGCTTTCCCCATAAGCCGCCGCAGAATCTTCTACAGCTTTAGACAGCGCAGCAACGATTTCTTTTTGCTGAGCAATTTGCTTGCCTAAAATCTCGCCCTTCTTGGTCAACCCTTCCATGCTGGAGGCGTTGTCACCAAAAACGGCGGTATTCAGTTTCATTTCAGAACCGAGCACCCTCATTCCGCGGTAGGCTTCATCCATGGCGGCCTTAAACTGTTTTTCGCCATCAATGGCCAGCGTAGTCTTGATTTCTCGCTTCTTAGACATAAGATCACCTCGCCTTCCGCTTTATTCCGTGCTGTTCATCGTCATATTCCCGACGCCATAGCCACAGGTCGTATATCTCTCCAGGCCGTTTCATCATCGCCGATTCCTCGGTCAAACCAACCTGCAGCGCCATGCCAATCAAGCGCAACGGGCTTATTCCGCTGCGCTCTCCGCGTTTTTTCGCTCTTGCCGCTCCACATCATCAAGCAGAGAATTGCCCTCGGGCTGTTTGTGTTCCATACCAAAACCGATTGAAATAGCCCCCATCGCCGCTGGGGCAAGCTCCTGGATCTGTTTTGGAGTAGTCAGCAACAGCACGGATTCATCGGTGAGTTTTTCTTCATCTGACAACTTGGTTTTGCCAAGCCTGAGCATCTCGCCCTGATTCGCAAGCAAGGCGATCAGCCACGGAATCACCTCAAAGATTCGGTTCGCCGCTTTAGCCGCATCGGCTCGTTTCTGTTCCTGCACCTCGGGGCTGTCATATTCGCTGATTCCCTCGCCCTGGAAGGTCTCAGCCATTTCCTCAACACCGCCGTACTTTTTGCAGATTTCCACATACGCGGCGGTGGTACATACTAATTCATATTCTTTCTTGCCGATTTTGACTGTGATATCCGACATAAAACCTCCTTCAAGAAAAGGGGGCGGAGTTACCCGCTCCCGATTAGCTTAGATGTCGATAGTGTAGGCCGCGCTCAGAATATCGCTGTTGGCCATACCGGCCTTTACAGCAATGGCCTTGATGGTCATCGGCCCCCAGACAGCAATGGGGTCGCTGTAAATCATGCTGCCTATGGTCGGATCGCTGCCGTTGGTCGTGTAGTAGATTGTCGCGCCGTCGGTCGCACAAGCCAGCGCAACGGTTTGGCCGGACGCAACGTCACCCGCTGCGGG
>JGI24711J26586_10003351_pt1 | contig 10670 bp, 5 predicted proteins | sample BioPla3DNA1_FD_26586 | JGI IMG/M metagenome (IMG submission 26586)
TCGGCAGTTGCCGCACAACCGGCTTGTCAGTCGCGCTGTCCAGCGTATTCAAGCCGGCCGCGAGAATCTTGGTGTATTCGGCCCGAACGTCGTTCTGGCCGATGGCGCCGCCCAACACCTGGACTTCATCCATCCATCCGGAGAATCCCGCGTCCATCACATTGGCGGAAATTTGTTCGCGGGCGCCAATCCGCAAGTTGCCTTTCACGACTTTATCCGGGTCAAAATCAAAGCCGCCCGGCGCCCAGGCCTCTTCATCATAGGCGACCAATTCGCCGTTCACGTACAGGCTCATGGTGTGAGCCTGCACATCGTAGATGCCGGCAAGATAGGACCATTCGTCCGCGGCAATCCAGCCACTGCCCAAGCGACCGGGAGACGTTTCCGGCGCGAGTACCTTGGTTTCCTTCGCCCACAAGGTGTTATCCGGCGAGACCAGCCCGTCTTCATCGGTGGCCAAACCGACATGCCGCACATAAGGAGCGAACAGGCCATTGCCTTGGGCTTCCAGACCCAGTTCATAGTGAACCAGCCAGTTCGTGCCGGTATAGGTCTTGCTGGAGGCCGGAACCGTTCGCACAATCAAAACGCTGTCATCCTCGCTGTATTCGGGCTTCACCCAGGCCAACAGTCCCCACGACTGGCGATGGTGCCGCTTCTGGTTTTCAACGGTCAACATGGCATGGCCGTCGAAGTACATGGACCGTGCTTTGGGCGGGTCCAGAGAGTTCACCGGACTGGTCATGCCGGTGATGACGGTGCCAATGGCTTCTTCGTAATCGGTCAGGCCGTCATCGTCGGTATCCACCATATCCAGACGAGTGCCGGAAATGTTCTGCTCATAAATGTTGGGCAGACCATCCCCGTCAAAGTCCTCATCGCCATCCAGAATGCCATTCCCGTTGGTGTCTGGATTCCGCGGGTCATACCCCAGCAAATACTCATTCAAATTGCTCAGGCCGTCGGCATCCGGATCGCCGTTGGCTCCGTTCTCCCCGATCGGATCGAACGGATCAAGCCCATGCGCGATTTCCCAGTCATCGGGAAGTCCGTCGCCATCGCTGTCGCCCGTCGAAGCCGACGTGCCATCCAGCAGACGGAGCTGCCCATAGCCTTGAATTTGCGCCGCCAGGAGCCATTGGTTGTTCCAGTCCTTTCGTGTCGTGTAATCTTCCACAGAAGGAAGCGCGCCCCACCGCGACCAGATGCCGAAGCCGTCGCGCCGATAAGCAAAACCTTCATTCCGCACCAGCAGATAAAGCATCTCGCCTGGGAAATCTCCCGCGTCCGAAAGCGTCACCATCGCCGTGCCATCCCACACCTGAATCTTGTCCCCCACCAGGAAGCGGTCTTCCGGCAGCAAGACATCTTTCGCATATCCGCCATTGCCGTCCATGATATAGAGGCCGAAGTCCGTCGCATCGGTGACAATATACTTCGCTCCGGTATAAGCATCCGACGGCAGGGAGAGCACATCCGGCACCACATTCGCGTCACCCGCCAGACGGGCGCGCACGGGGTCCAGCCAATAGAGCGAACGTCCCCAGGCCATCCAGTCGCCGCCCACAAAGCGGTAATACTTATTCCGGCTGGCCCACCAGGCGAAATCGTCCGCCGCGGCGGCGCCACCGTACACGGCGCCCTCGCAGAATACGGGGTCTCCCCAAGGGGTCACGAAAGGTGCGCCACTGTCCATCACGACGATGTCGCCGCCGCCATCCAGCCAGCTCGCGCCATCCACCTTAAGCTCGTCAACCGGTTCCGCGTTGTAATCCACCCCGCGCAGGATGCTCACGGTGTCCGCGGCCACCCAGTCGGCGCCGTCATACTGCAAGCGGGCGGCATTCGCCTCATTCAGCAGAATATCGCCAACTTGCGGCTCCGTGAACAGCCACATCGTCGTGCCGAACTGGGCAATCCAATTTTCGCGGCCCGACCAGTCGCCGATAGCCGGCGCGCCAATCAGGTAGCGCTGGCCACTCACCGGGTTCGGCGGAGGCGCGGCCAGCCGACCCAGAACCGAGGCCTTGACCTGTTGCGCCGGCCAGCCCCCGTCATCCAGCGTGAAGAGCGCCAGCAGATTGGCTTCCTCCTGCACATCCCGCACATCCGCATCCTTGAAGGCGCTGATTTCGGCGGGCGTGCGCACATCCGACCACACCCGGATGTCATCCATAAAGCCCTTGAAGTTTTCGCCGGCGCGAACAAAGGAGCGCGCGCCACGCCCGCCGACCGGCGGACTTTGGTACGGCATCTTGCTGGAACCCAGCTTCAGCCCGTCCATGTACAGCGTCAACTCCTTGGAAACGGCATCATACGTCGCGGCCAGATGGGTCAGCCCAACGCTCGGATACGGGTCTTCCGGATTGCCAACCGGCAACCGTTGTCCCGGATAGATGACCGGCGATCCGGTCACGGCCACCGGNACGCCCTCGCCGTCGTCGTTCACGGCNGTGTAACGCGCTTCNGGNGTCAAGTAGTCACCCTCGCGCACCACGCGCAATTCATAATTGGCCACCATTTGNCCATCCACGGTGTCTTGCAGCGCGCGGCGCAGAATGGTCGCGCCCTGGCCATCGGCCAGCGACTCCACATCGCTGGGCAATACTTTGGCTTCAATCGTCCAACTGGACAAACGCAGGCTGGAGCGATCATCCAGCGTCAGGAATGAACCCGCGTTGCCATCCAGGTACAACACAATGTTCTTGTTCGGACTCATGGAATTCACGGTCATGGTGCCGGTGGCCTGTTCAACGCCATCGGCGAAACCATCGTCATCCGTATCCGCCAAATCGGGGCGACTGCCCAACTGGATTTCCAGCAGATTGTTCAGACCATCCCGGTCAAAATCCTTCTGGCCGTCCGGACGCCCGGAGCCGTAGGTCATCGGATAGCGCGGATTCAGGCGCGCCCAGTACTCATACAAGTTGCTCAGTCCGTCGCCATCCATGTCGCGACTGGCATCGGATTCCGTGCTCATCACCGGGGTGCCGCCACTCGCCACACGGGAAATCGGGCTGCCGTCCTTGGCGACGTACCAACGCTCGCCCACCGACATAAAGCCGGAAATATTCATCACGCGAACTTCCCAGTTGGTGGTTGTTTCGTAAACCACGTTGTACTCGTTGGATGAGACAATCACCGTTTCATAATCGCCAATGATGACATGAAGCGGGTCCGCCCCATATTCATTCAGACCAGTCGCCACGCGCGCGGCCGTGCTGTTGGTCCATGTCGCGCCATAGTCCGCGCTGGCGCTGAAGGACAAGTCGTTGACCCAGTCAATGATGAGATACTCGCTGGCCCCCCACGCGGGGTCGTAGAGGCCACCCACGGCCGGAACGCCCAGTTGCGAGTGTTCGGGCGTGTTCCACATGAACGGATTCAACTCGTGCATGATTTCCCAGGCATCCGGCAAACCATCGCCATCGCTGTCAAATGCGCCGCGAGCGGCATCCACCATGCCGGCGACCGGAGCCGGATTGTTGGCATCAAATACAAACGTGGAACCAGCCCCCAGAATGGTGTCGCTGGCCAGACCGAACGCCGTGTCCGGATAGAGGTATTCCTGTTCCGGATAGTCCAGCACACCGGCCGTGTGCGGATAGGCATAGCCCAGGAGGCTGGACTTGGCGCGACGGGTGGAATCCACCGCCATCGTGCCGCCATCATCAAATGTATAATACGCCAACAGCGTATTGGGCACCACCGTGGTATAAACATCCGCGGAACAAGCCTGCACCGGGTCCACCAGTCGGCCCCGGTTGTCGCCAATCTGCGTGGAACTGCGCGGCTCGCCCCAAATGCGGATTTCATCCACCCGCAACCGGTTGGCAAACCCGCACCCGCCGTCCGCACGCCCAAAGGTCACCAGACGACTGCCGCCGGAACTCGTCGCGGCAAATTGCGAGCAACTGCCTTCATTCATGAGAACGGCCTGTTCCAGCAATCCGTCAATATACAGACTCAGACGGTTGTCCCGATGATCAAACACGCCCGCCAGATGAACCCATTGGCCATACGGAATCGAACGCGCCGCCGCGACAATCCGTGTATTCTTGCCGCTGCCCAGCGTCTGATAGGAAATATAAGGCACGGACTCAAAGCCGTTCGTGGTCATCAACCCCAAATCGTAAGCCTTGCGGGTGCTGCCCGCAAAGGTCATTTCGCCGACAATAATGGAACCGATAAATTCATTATTGCCCGGCTCCGAAGTCAAATACACCCATGCTTCCACCGTAAAGTCGGGCGAGAAAAACCGCCGCCCATCCGCTGCCGAGGTCAGGAACGGCCCGAAGGGGCTGACACCCGCATCCGACGTCAACAGCGCCGAGCGCTGAATGAACGGACCGTGACTTTGAACGGGGCTGGTGGGTTCTTCGCCAGCCAGCACATCCATTTGCAACTCCAAAGCATCCGGCAACCCGTCATTATCGGTGTCCGTGCCAGGCATGGGCCAGACCTTGGAAATAGCATCCGTCAGGGGGCCGGAAGCCGCAATCGGCCCGGCAGCTCCCGCCAGGGTGCCATTCGGGTCCGCCAGAATCACATCCGCATCCACCGGCGGCGGGCCGGGATCCGCGGGTGTGAAATAATCCGGCGCATTAATCGCCAGCCAAACCGCGTCAGCGCCCGGCGTAAAGGCGCCATCGCCGTCTTCATCCAGATAATACAGGCCGGACATTGCGGTCGCAAAAGGCTGGAAGTAACCCGGTTGGAAACCAAAGTTGCCATAATCCACATCATTCAGCGCGACAAAGGGCGGCACACCGGCAACCGGGAAGAATATATCGGTATCCACCGGCGGCGCGGAGGGATCGGAGGGATCCGGGCGCGGCTCCTGAGTCGTCAAGCGCGGATCGAAGAACCCGAACCAGCCGCTTTCCCAAAGATAATTGGTATAAGGCGTGGCATAGCCCGCTGGAGCCTGAAGATTTTTCGACCCCACAACGGGTTGGCCGATTTGCCGGGCAAACTCACCCCGGGCCGGATGGTTGAATATCCGCGCAATCCACGGGTTGCTTTCATCGCCGGTGCCGGTGATGTAGTCAATTCGATACTGATCCGCCCCCCAGTATTCCTGCAGGTTCATCAGAGTGTCATCATCGGGATCGCCCAGCGCACCGCTCACGTCTAGATACATGTCGTTAATAACCTGAGTGGCGCTTCCACTGATGGGATTCAAGCCGTGTTCCAGTTCCCAGCCGTCCGGCAAACCATCGCCATCGCTATCCGCGTTTTTCGGCGAGGTCCAGCGCTGGGTGCCCTTGCCGCCACACCAATCAGATGTCCTTGTAACCGGATGTCCCCAGGCCACGATGCCCGGCTGCGTTTGGCTGTCGCCTGGCTGATTATAGTACGCCAAATTCATGTAGCCGGGAGTCATCAGGCCAACGCCCGGCGTGGCCCATCCAATGGAGGCAGACCCAAAAACGGCAATGCCGTACTCGGCTGTGCTCGGGAATGCGGTGCGGTGCTGAAATTGAGCCAGAAGCGGATGGATGCACATCTCCCGCCAGGACGTCAATCCATCCCGATCCGGATCCGCCTGCGAATCATCCGCCACGCGCGGATTGAACTGGTTCAGATTGCCCCATTGCACCTCGTAAGAATCAATCAGCCCATCGTANTCGGTATCGTAATGACAGGGCGATGTCCAAAAGGGATTGTCCTTGATGGTCTTGTACGGAAAACCTCCGGCATTGGAGTCTTGGTAGCCGTCCAAATCTTTTTGGGAGGTGGTCGCGCATTTCCACCTCCAAGTGCCGCAATACCAGCCATTGTACTCCTCCGCGTTGGTCAAGCCATCACCATCCATATCCATGTCCGGCGCCTGATTCGGATCCGCCGTGCCGTTATCGCTGGGATTCAACCCCACATACGCCTCCCACGCATCCCACATGCCGTCGCCGTCGCTGTCCCACGAGCGTGGATCTGTCCCCAATGCTCTCTCCCAATAATCGGAAATGCCATCGCAATCCGTATCCAGCATGGTCAGAGAAGACCCGTCCAGACGCGCCGCGCCATGAATGGAGTTCCAGGAAAACCAGACCGCTACGCCATTAACGGTGGACGGCCACCCCAACCACTCCTCTTCGTTGGTCAATCCATCGTTGTCGGGATCGTCATCGGGCTGCCGATTGGCGACCCAGGTTTCCTTGCCATCGGCATCCACCGAATACCAGCCGTTGGCGGCGGCAAAATCCTTATAGGTCGGGCCGCCGGGGGTGTNCTGTGCCAGCGCGCCAGGCGTCATCATCGCCAGGCCGACCAATGCCAAAACAAAAACAAACCAACGGTGGGGCTTCTTCATGGAGCTCTCCTTGTAATGAGTAACTGTTCGCGCGGTGAATCGAAACAAATCGGAAGAAATCATGGCAACTCCTCCGCGGCAGCGGCGGCGGCGTCAGCCGCCTTCTTCTGGCGTATGAGTTGAATCAACTGCGTCCGGAAATCCATTTCCCCCAGCAAATCGCCGCGAATTTCAGCCAGCGCATCCGTCTTTTCACGCACGGCCGGCAACTCCTCCGTCAATGCGGCAATCCGATGATGCAACGCCCGGATTTGCGCGTACAAATCTTGAATCTCTTGCGATTCATCGGCGGCGGTCTCGCGCGCCTCCTGCGCCGCCCGGCCCGCTTGTTGCATTTGCTGGTTCATCGCAGGCAGCGCCGCCTCTGTCTTTTCAAGCAACTCTTGCAACTCCGGCAAAGGCAGGTCCTTGACTTCCGCAATCCGCGCCTCCACCTTCGCCCGCGGCGTCAACACAGGCACATCGGGGGATTCCGCGGACTCTTCAGCTTCTGCCAATTGGCCCTCCTCATTCGCGGCCGGCATTTCCGCCCACCCCGTGCCCGCCATTAGAAGAAAGAAACCCAACACAACCCACACTGCGCTTGTCGTCTTCGTCATGCCTCGATGTCCTCTGTTGTACCGAAAAAAGACAGATGCCTTTTCGCGTGATTAGACTGGATTCAACAGAGAGTTGCAAACAAAAAGTTTTAGCGACGCCTCTCGCGCAGCTCGCGGCGGGAACGCGCCACCTCAAATGGCGGCCAGCAGCGCATCCATTTGCTCGTCACTGCCGACGGTGATGCGCAGGAAGTCGCCCGTGCGCGGACCGGGAAAATAACGCACCAAAAACTTTTTCTCCCGCATTTGCATAAAGAGGTCGGCGGCGGGCGTCCCTGCCGGCGGCAACACCCACAAAAAATTAGCCGCGGACGGAGTCACCCGAAAGCCGCGCTCGGCCAGCTTGGCGGCCACGCGCTCGCGGGTGGCGACAATGCGCCGCGCGTTGGTCTGCATCCAGCCCACATCCCCCAGCGCCGCCAGCGCCACCGCCTGCGCCAGGCCATCCACATTGTACGAATCTTTCAGTTTGTAAAGCGCCCCAATCAACTCCGGCGAGCCAATCGCCCACCCCAGCCGCAGGCCGGCCAGCGAATAAGACTTCGACAACGTGCGACACACCAGCACATTCGGCAGAGTCTTGGCCAGCTCCAGACAGTCGCGCCCCCCTGCAAAATCCACATAGGCCTCATCAATCAGCACCACGCCTGCAAACGCCCGGCAAAAAGCGCGAATGCTCTCCAACGGATAAAACACCCCCGTCGGCGCATTGGGATTCGCCAGACAGAATAAGCCGGCATCCAAATCAGCCGGCGGCATCACCCAACTGAAATCCTCCGGNAAGGGCACGGTGCGATACNNCAGCTCATCCGCCGCCGCCAGCACCGGATAAAGCGAATAGGTCGGCTCAAACGCCGCCACCGTGCCGCCCGGCTGGGTAAACGCCCGCATCGCCAGCCGTAAAACCTCATCCGAGCCATTCCCGACAAACACCTGCTCCCGCGCGCAACCCGCCAACTCGGCAATCCGCCCGCGCAACGCGTTGCACATCGGGTCCGGGTAAAGCCGGAGCGACTCCGCCGCAAAATCGCGCAACACCTGCGCCACGGCCGGACTCGGCGGATACGGGTTTTCATTGGTGTTTAGCTTAACCAGCCCTGCCACGCGCGGCTGCTCGCCGGGCGTGTAGGCCGTCAGGCCAGCCACGGATGAACGAATCAACTTTTTCATGGTCACCGCCCATCATTACGCAAAACCTTCCCCCGGCGCAAGAAAAGCGTGAGCACCCCTTCTTTTTCTGGGCGGCAATTTTCCCAATTTTCTAATGGTTAATTAACCATTAGATTTTTTAAAATGATTTTGTTGATATTGCAATGAGTTACAACTTTTTTGAGGCCTCGCCATAGTTAACAAGTTTTGTAATGTTTTTCGATAACCCATTGCAACAGATTGGGTTATAGCTTTCTCGAAAAACGGGCGAAAATGGGCGGTTTTTGGCCTTTTTCCTTTTTGGGGGGCTTCAAAAGGGGAAGCAAGCGGCGCTTTTTGTAAAACAGATTGCCAACGCCTTTTTTTTGCGTCACAATGTGCCGAAATAAACAGCACGTTATTGACCAGGAGAGACGTATGGCTAAAAAAATCACGCGCGAGTTTCTCGCCAAAATCCCCAAAACCGACTTGCACCTGCACTTGGATGGCTCCCTGCGGCTGTCCACGCTGATTGAACTGGCCAAAGCCGCCAAAGTCCCCCTGCCCTCCGAAACCGAAGCCGGCTTGCAGGAGCTGGTCTTTAAGGAGAAATACAAAGACCTGCCGGATTATTTGCAGGGGTTCGGCCTGACCTGCGCCGTGCTGCAAACGCCGGAAAATCTGGAGCGGGTGGCCTATGAGCTCGCGATGGACAACATCGCCGAAAACGTTCGCTACATCGAAGTGCGCTACGCCCCGCAACTGCACGTGCGCCCCGGCTTCTGCGTGGAAGAAGTGGTGGCCAGTGTGAACCGCGGCTTGGCGCGCGCGAAAAAAGAGCACAACAGCACCGAGGCCGTCCGCTCCGGCGCGGATATTGCCTTCCACTACGGCATTATCACGTGCGCGATGCGCTTCTTCAATCGCCACATGTCCGCCTATTACGCCCAACTGTTCGACGTAATGCCCCACGCGCCGGCCAAGGAAGTCATGCCGCTGGCCTCGCTGGAAATGGCGCGTTCCGCTGCCGTGCTGGCGCACCAAAAGGGCATCCCCGTGGTGGGCTTTGACCTGGCCGGNGCTGAAGCCGGATTCCCCGCCATTGACCATAAGGACGCNTACCAGTANGCGCACGTCCACTTCCTGAAAAAGACCGTNCANGCGGGCGAAGCCTACGGACCGGAGTCTATTTTCCANGCCATCACCGAATGCCACGCCGACCGTCTGGGCCACGGCACATGGCTGTTCGCCGCTGATAAAATCACGGACCCGTCCATCAAGGACCCGGAATACTACGTGCGCTGCCTCGTGGACTATGTGGCCTCGCGGCGCATCACGCTGGAAGTCTGCCCGACGAGCAACCTGCAAACGATTCCCTCCATTGCCTCCGTCGCGGAACATCCCCTGCGAAAAATGCTGGAAGCCAATCTGTCGGTCTCCATCAACACCGATAACCGGCTCGTCTCGCGCACCAGCGTCACGCGCGAACTGGAATTGGTGTGCGACCAGTTGCCGGTCACGCCGGCGCAGCTCCGCAACATGATTCTCGCGGGCTTCAAGGGCTCGTTCTTCCCCGGCCCGTACAGCGAAAAGCGCACCCTCGTGCGACAAGTCATCAACCGCTACGAGGCGCTGGAGAAACAATATCTCCAGCCGTCGGCGGACTGATTGCGCTCATGCATGGCGAACGCCAGTTTCGCGGGGCGGGATGGAGTCGCCTGCCGCTGTTGCTGTTGCTTGGCGCGTTGACCGCGCTCAGCGCCACCAGTTGCCGTTCGCTGTTGTCGCGCCCCCAGCCCCAGCCGGTCTTGCGCATTGGTATTGTGCCTGACTCCCCGCCTCTGGCTTTTCGTCAGAAACGCCAATGGTGCGGCGTGGAAGCGGATTTGGGTCGCGCCCTCGCCCAACGGCTGGACATGCGCCCGGTCTTTATTGCCACCCCGCCCGCGCGTCTGGCCGACGATTTGCTTTCCGGCAAAGTGATATTCTCATGGCTGGCCTGACCGTCACGGAAGAGCGCCGCACGCAGATGGATTTCGCCACGCCCTATGTGAGCGTGGGGCAAGCCGCCATCATCCGCGCCGAAGACCGCCTGCGTTACAACACCGCCATCAAAATCCGCACGGCCCGGACGCGCGTGGGAGCCATCGCCGACTCGCCGGGCGCGCGCCTGGTCGCCACCTATTTTGCGAATGCCGAGCTGGTCCCCTTCCCGGCGGCGGCTCCCGCCGTCGCGGCTCTGCGGGAAAAGAAAATTGACGTGTTCATCCACGATGGCCCCGAGGCGTGGTGGTTGACGCTGGCCCACCCCGAACAACTGGTCTTGGCGCCGAGTGTGTTCGCGCGCGAAGACGTCGCATGGGCCTTCCGCCCCTCAAGTATTTTCCTGCGACAGCAAGCCAATCACGCGCTGGCCGACTGGCAAAAAGACGGCACACTCGAAGCCATTCTGAAACGCTGGCTGCCCGTCTCCAAATAGCGATGGAAAACAGAAACAGGCGCGGCTACATGTTGAGACTGGCCGCAATCGAATCGCAGACATAATCCAGCGATTCCGCCATGAGGCCCGCCACATTGATGCGCCCGCCCTTGACCATGTAAATGGCCTTTTCTTCGCGCAGAAAATCCAC
>JGI24711J26586_10003357_pt1 | contig 10661 bp, 6 predicted proteins | sample BioPla3DNA1_FD_26586 | JGI IMG/M metagenome (IMG submission 26586)
CCGTATTCGTGAGGAAGATAAATCTGAACAGCTATTAATTGACCATTTAACACAAACTGCAGAGATGTCCGAAAGATTTGCAAAGGAATTTGATAACNCCGAATATGGTCATTTATGTGGACTTCTCCACGATTTAGGAAAATATTCAGANGCTTTTCAAAGACGATTAAATGGCGGAAAAAAATGTGACCACTCAACAGCAGGTGCCAAAGTAATATTTAATAGTGGGCCATTCTGGAAAATTCCTGCATACTGCATTACAGGCCATCATTCAGGACTGCTTGATATCGGCTCAAAGCTTGATGCTGACCATGAAGGAACCCTTTATTCAAGGCTGTCGTCTGAAAATGAAATTGATGAAACATATATTGCATATAAAAAAGAAATTTCACAGGAATTTAAAATTACAAATCCACCCAAAATAAAGCTCCTAAATAAATTTGGTTTTACATTTGCCTTCTTCATACGAATGTTATATTCATGTCTGGTTGATGCTGATTTTCTCAACACAGAAGAATTTATGACAAATGGGAAAACTAACAGAACTATAAAATATGATTTTAAATCAATGCTTGATAGTTTAAATAAAAAGTATGAAAAATTTAAAGGAAGTACAGGTATAATCAATGAAAAGCGCACAGAAATATTCAATAAATGCATAAAAAAAGCTAATTCCGAAAGAGGACTTTTTTCTCTTACTGTACCAACAGGTGGTGGCAAAACTCTGTCATCAATGGCATTTGCACTTAATCATGCTATTAGAAATGGCATGAGAAGAATTATATATGTAATTCCCTATACTAGTATTATCGAGCAAAATGCAAAAGAATTTTCAGATATTTTTGGGGATAATCTGGTGCTTGAACATCACTCAAACTATGATTTTAGCAATAATGAACACGATTGCAACAATATTAAAAAGCTTGCATCGGAAAATTGGGATATGCCGATAATTGTAACCACTAATGTTCAGTTTTTTGAATCATTGTTTGCCAATAAATCCTCTAGATGCAGAAAACTACATAATATCGCTAACAGTGTAATTATTTTTGATGAGGCACAAATGCTGCCCACTGAGTATCTAATTCCATGCATAAGAGCAATATCAGAGCTTGTTTATAATTATAAATGTTCAGCTGTTCTATGCACTGCAACTCAGCCTTTCCTAACAGAAATGTTTCCAAAGGAAATTAATATTACTGAAATATGCGAAAATACTGATGAGCTTTATCAGATTTTCAAGCGAACAAAAATTGTTCAGCGTGGAGTTATTGACACCTCTGATTTAGCAAATGAAATCAATTGCCTGCATCAGGCACTTGTAATTGTAAATACCCGCAAGCACGCACTAAAGCTTTTTTCTATGCTAAACGGTGAAAATGTATTCCATTTATCCACATTAATGTGTCCTATGCATAGAAAAGAAAAAATCGCTAAAATCAAAGAACTACTGAGGACTGGCAAGCCATGCAAGGTTGTATCAACAAGATTGATTGAAGCAGGCGTTGATGTCGATTTTCCAATAGTCTATCGAGCAAATGCAGGGCTTGATTCAATCATTCAATCTGCAGGGCGCTGTAATCGTGATGGCAAACTGAGGGATAATGATGGCAATTTAATTGTTGGTGAAGTTCATGTTTTTGAACCTGAAGCAGAGTTTAAAAACAATCAGCCAAATGCCTTTAAACGTCCTATTGAAGTTACTGATATAATCAATAACTTGCATGATGATATAACTTCACCGCAAGCAATTAAGGATTATTTTGAGAGATTGTACTTTTTTGAGGGCGAAAATGGACTCGATATAAAAGGTATTGTTAAAAGCCTTGAAGAGGGTGTATCACTTAAATCAGGAAACCCTGACGCACAGTTTAATTTTAATTTTAAAACAATTGCCGAAAAATTTAAGCTAATTGAAGATAATACCTACCCTGTTATTATCCCATTTGATGATAAAGCTGAAAAACTTATTGAAAAATTACGCTATGCTGAGCATTTTGGAGGTATTCTTCGCTCCCTACAGGGCTATACCATTAATCTTTATAAAACAGAATATGAGTCCTTAGTTAATTCAAATAAGTTAGATTTTGTCACATCTGAAACTCCTGTTTTAAGAAGTATAAGTAATTATAGCTTAGATACAGGAATTAAAATAAATATTCAAATGGGAATAGGAATTTGCGTATAAACGCACAAAATTGTATTAAAGGAGGTGAAAATATGGGATACGGTTTTAAGGTAGAAATATCCGGCGAATACGCCCTCTTTACTCGCCCAGAGTTCAAAGTCGAAAGAGTAAGCTATGACATTATCACTCCCTCAGCGGCAAGAGGGATTTTAGAGGCAATTTACTGGAAGCCTGCAATTAAATATGTTATAGATAAGATTTATGTTTATAATGAACCTGAGTTCACAAATATTAGACGAAATGAGGTAAGTGCAAAATTGCTTGGCTCTGATGCAAAAGCACTTATGAACGGAAGGCCCAATGCAAAAAGTTATATTAACACAAAAGATGTCATCCAGCAACGCGCTTCTATGATTTTAAAAAATGTAAAATATGTAATTGAAGCTCATTTTGAACTTACTGATAAAGCTGGACCTGATGAAACAGAGGAAAAACATTACAACATTATGTTAAGGCGATTGCGCAAAGGGCAATTCTTCCATGCACCATATATGGGCTGTAGAGAATTTCCTGCAAAATTCAAAATAATCGAGGGTGAAGCCCCTGAAAGCAGTTTAAAAGGTGAAAGAGACTTAGGATTTATGCTATATGACATGGAATTCTCTGATTTAGAGAATATACAGCCAATGTTTTTTAGGGCAAAAATGATAAACGGAGTAGTTGATTTAAAAAATATTAGTATTGTGAGGTGAGAAAATGCTTTTACAGGCACTTGTAAAGTACTATGAAATCCTTGCTAGTGATGAGGAAAGTGAAATTCCTAAATCGGGGTATGGAAAAGCTAATGTATCCTATGCGCTAAACATTTCCAAAGAAGGTGAGCTTTTAAATCTGATACCTTTAAAAATCCCTGACATCAAAGGTAAAAAAGAAGTTGCTAAATCTATGACAGTTCCTGAACAGATTAAAAAAACTGTTAATATTACAGCAAACTTTCTTTGCGATAATTCAAGCTATGTCTTTGGATTTGACAATAAAGGCAAGCCTGAGCGTTCTAAAAAATGCTTTGAGGCATTTAAGCTGCTACACCATCAGATTCTGAATAATGTTGATTGCGTTGAGGCAAAGGCTGTTCTTGCCTTTCTTGATAATTGGGATGTTGAAAATGCTCATGAACACCCTGCTATTGTAGATTATCTAACCGATATTTATGCTGGTGCTAATTTTATTTTTGTACTGAACGACAACAACGAATATGTGCATAAACACCCCGAAATCAGAAAGGCTTGGGAACTTTATAAACAAACCAGCTCAAGTGAAAATATGCTGCAATGCTTAGTAACAGGAGAAAAACTTCCCATTGCAAGGCTTCATCCATCACTTAAAGGAATAAGAGGCGGAAAATCAACTGGAAATTCACTTGTATCCTTTAATGCAAACGCCTATGAATCATATGGAAAAAACAGTGGTCAAGGCTTGAATTCACCTGTAAGTGAATATGCCTGTTTCGCCTATGGAACAGCTTTAAACAACCTTCTTTCCGATATTTCTCATAAGCTGACGCTAGGTGACGCTACGATAGTTTTTTGGGCAGAAACAATAAGTAAATACTGTCAAGATTTTTTCTCAATGATGATTGAACCTACTGAAGTTGACGAACCAAAATATGTTCGTGATGACTATGCTATTAAAAATATCAAATCCGTTTTTGAAAAAATTGCAAATGGACAAAAAATTACTACTGATCAAATAGTAGACGAAAATGTTCAGTTCTATGTTTTAGGGCTATCCCCTAACGCTGCACGATTGTCTGTACGGTTTTTTATCAAAGATAGCTTTGGAGTCTTTATCAACAGAATTATAAGACATTATCAGGATATGGCCATTCAAAAGCAATTTGATAACGAATTAACCTCCATCCCAATATGGAAAATGCTAAGCGAAACTGTATCACCTAATTCTACAGATAAATCAGCATCTCCATTACTTGCTGGCTCCGTTTTACGCTCAATTCTCACAGGCTCACCATATCCGACAGCGCTATTTAACGCTGTAATGATAAGAATTCGTGCTGAAAAAGATATAAACTATTATAAAGCATCAATTATTAAAGCATATCTTACAAGATGTGCAAACAGTAAAAAATATGAGGAGGTTTTAGCAGTGGCTTTAAATGAAAAAAGTGATAATAAAGCCTATGTTCTAGGCAGGCTTTTTGCAGTTCTAGAGAAAACACAGAAGGACGCAAGCTCATCTAAATTAAATACAACTATCAAGGATAGATACTTTACATCTGCATGTGCTAATCCAGCAAGTGTTTTCCCTGTATTACTAAAGCTATCAGGTCACCATATTTCAAAGGCTGAATTCGGTTATGCAAACGAGAAAAGAATTGCGGAGATTATGGATATTTTAAATGTTGATAACTCACCTTTCCCCAAAAATCTCTCATTAGAAGAACAGGGCATTTTTATTTTAGGGTATTATCATCAGAAAAATAAAATTATAGACGACATTATAGTTATGTCAGAAAATAAAAATAATAAAAATCAAGAGGAGGAAAATTAAATGAGTGATGTAATAAAAAACAGATATGAATTTACCATTCTGTTTGATGTTGAAAATGGTAACCCCAACGGTGACCCCGATGCTGGAAATATGCCTAGAATTGATGCTGAAACAGGCTACGGAATTGTAACTGATGTATGCTTAAAGCGTAAAATCAGAAATTACATTGAGGCTGTAAAGGAGGATAGTACTGGATATAGAATTTACATAAAAGATGGAGTACCNCTAAACAGAAGCGATAGAGAAGCATTTGTTTCAGTCGGNGTAGAGGAAAAAAACGCACAGTCCTTAAAGGACGAAATTGACAATAAATTAAGGGATTTTATGTGTGCTAATTTCTATGATATAAGAGCTTTTGGTGCTGTTATGACTACTTTTGTAAAATCAAAGCTTAACTGTGGACAAGTAAGAGGTCCTGTGCAGATTAGCTTTGCAAAGAGCATTGACCCCATTATTCCACAAGAAATTACTATTACTAGAGTAGCAATTACAACTGAAGAAGATGCAAAAAAGAAGGAAACTGAAATTGGAAGAAAACATATCGTTCCATATGCACTTTATCGTGCTGATGGTTTTATTTCAGCCAACCTTGCACAAAAAGTAACTGGCTTTAATGAGGACGATTTATCCCTTTTATGGGAGGCAATAGTCAATATGTTTGAAGTTGACCACTCAGCTGCAAGAGGTAAAATGTCAACCAGAGAACTTTTTGTTTTCAAGCATGACAATGAATTAGGAAACTGTCCTGCACATAAACTGTTCGACTTAATCAAAATTACTAAAAAGAATGGAGTGATTGCTCCAAGAGCATATTCTGACTATGTTGTAAATGTCGACGAAGAAGCAATTCCTAATGGAGTTACATTAAAACGAATGATATGACACAATACAAAGAAGAGGACTTTTTAAGTCTTTCTGGTATACAGCATTTTGAATTTTGTAGAAGGCAATGGGCCTTAATACATATCGAAATGCAATGGGATGAAAATTTTCGTACAATTGAAGGACATCTCCTCCATAAAAAAGCCCACGACGAATACTCAACAGAAAAACGCGGAGATATCATTATCTCAAGAGGCATGCCAATTTTCTCAAGAACTCTTGGCGTTAACGGCGTATGTGATATCGTTGAATTTCATAGACATGATGATGGGACAGAAATCTTCGGCAGAGATGGGAAATTTAAAGTTTTTCCTGTTGAGTACAAGCGTGGTGAGCCTAAAGATAGCGATATTGATATTTTACAACTTGCTGCACAGGCTATGTGTTTAGAAGAAATGCTTTGCTGCAATATTGAAGAAGGTTCAATATTTTATGGCGAAACACGACGAAGAACTCTTGTTAAAATTNATGAGCATTTAAGAAATAAAGTAAAAGCAAGATTTAAAGAAATGCATGAAATGTATGACAAAAGGCATACTCCAAAGGTTAAACCGACAAAAAGCTGCAACGCCTGCTCTTTAAAAAATTTATGCCTTCCTAAATTGTGCAAAAACAAATCTGCAAAAGAATATATTTTTAAAAATATAAGGGAGGGTGATTTAACATAAAAAAGCTTCTTAACACTTTATATGTAACATCTCCCGACAAATATTTATCCCTTGATGGCGAAAATGTCGTTATTAAGGATAATGAAACAGAAGTTGGACGACTACCATTGCATAACCTTGAAGGAATTGTCACCTTTGGATATACTGGTGTGAGCCCCGCTCTCATGGGTGCTTGTGCTAATAAAAATATTTCATTATGCTTTTTAAGCCAAAGTGGCAGATTTTTAGCAAGGGTAACCGGCACTGTAAAAGGAAATGTTACACTCAGAAAAGAACAATACCGAATTTCCGATGATGACTACAAAAGCACTCTTATTGCCAAAAACTTTATAATCGGAAAAATATATAATTCCCGTTCGGTAATCGAAAGAGCCATAAGGGATTATTCACTAAGGCTTGATTCAGAAAAATTGAAATATAAATCACANCTTTTACAAAATTCCATAAAACAAGTTGCTGATTGCACAAACTCCGAACAGCTCAGAGGAATTGAAGGCGAAGCTGCAAGTATTTACTTTTCAGTATTTAATGATCTCATACTTCAACAAAAAGAGGATTTCTATTTCAAAACAAGAAACAAGCGCCCTCCCCTTGATAATGTAAACGCCATGCTTTCTTTTGCATATACCCTGCTCACAAATACCTGTGCTGCAGCACTTGAAACTGTCGGTTTAGATCCATATGTAGGCTTTCTACATAAAGATAGACCTGGCAGAGCTTCTCTTGCACTGGATTTAATGGAGGAATTTCGTTCTGTTTTTGCCGATAGATTTGTTCTATCCTTAGTTAATAAAAGAATAGTAAACCCTAATGGGTTTACAAAAAAAGAGAATGGTGCTATATTAATGACAGATGAAACTCGAAAAACTTTCATTACAAGCTGGCAAAATAAAAAGCAGGAAAAAATCACCCACCCATTCCTCGAAGAAAAAGTTGAGTGGGGCATGGTTCCATATGTGCAGGCTATGCTGTTAGCCAGAACTATCAGAGGCGATATAGACGAATATCCACCATTTTTATGGAAGTAGATGAATATGCTTGTTTTAATAACTTATGATGTTTCAACAGAAAGTGCTGAAGGCAAAAAAAGACTTAGAAAAGTCGCAAAGCAATGTGTAAATTATGGACAAAGAGTGCAAAATTCAGTATTTGAATGCGTTGTTGATAATGCAAAGTATCGTCAGATAAAAGCAATCCTTGAAGAGATTATTGACAAAGAAAAGGACAGCTTGAGATTTTATATTCTTGGAAATAACTATAAAGGCAAAGTCGAACATATTGGTGCTAAAAAAAGCTACGACGTAGAAGGGCCTCTAATCTTTTAATGCGAATATAAAGCTTACATAAAACCCCTAGAATATTCGCACCACTTTTTAATATATAAAACAGCATTTTATATACATTTTTTGTTAATTACCTAAAATTTTAATACAAACCTGCATTCAAATTTTGATTTGTCCAGCTAAATTAATAAAAAATGTGCAAATTATTGTACATTTTTGCTGTCGCTCCCTACGCGGGAGCGTGGATTGAAATAGCCTTTAACGCTTTTGTGTAATCCCTAACAGCTTGTCGCTCCCTACGCGGGAGCGTGGATTGAAATGACCTTGCAAATTGTATTCTTTTGTCACCCATGCTAGTCGCTCCCTACGCGGGAGCGTGGATTGAAATTGAACGCTTTGCGTCATTAAACCTATCAAGCGTACCGTCGCTCCCTACGCGGGAGCGTGGATTGAAATTAAAAGTTGAATAAGCTATCCCTAAATTTTTGGCGTCGCTCCCTACGCGGGAGCGTGGATTGAAATATTAATAAAAGTTAAGGAAGAAAACATAAGCATTGCAGTCGCTCCCTACGCGGGAGCGTGGATTGAAATAAATTCTGACAAATCGCCTACGCCAATAGAGCTGTCGTCGCTCCCTACGCGGGAGCGTGGATTGAAATTTTCACGACTGCAGTAGCGTGTGATAATACTAATAGTCGCTCCCTACGCGGGAGCGTGGATTGAAATTTTATAAAAAACAATGTGTATATAATCCTCAAATGAGTCGCTCCCTACGCGGGAGCGTGGATTGAAATGTCTAAAACTTGCAGCAAATGTGGTGCTATAAAGTCGCTCCCTACGCGGGAGCGTGGATTGAAATTTTAACTCAGTTAGCCTTTTTCTAAGTTCTCCATCAGTCGCTCCCTACGCGGGAGCGTGGATTGAAATAGAAAGGTGGTGAGAACAATGAATAAATACTATGCAGTCGCTCCCTACGCGGGAGCGTGGATTGAAATGCCAATGATGACGGTAAAACCCCAAAGTTAATAGGTCGCTCCCTACGCGGGAGCGTGGATTGAAATCTCAATGTCCACATTATCAAAACCATATAATTTGTCGCTCCCTACGCGGGAGCGTGGATTGAAATTTTGAACATCTGCTTTATGACATGAGAACATTTTTTGTCGCTCCCTACGCGGGAGCGTGGATTGAAATTACGCATAGCAAAAGCCAAATCTTTTATAGCCTTAGGTCGCTCCCTACGCGGGAGCGTGGATTGAAATTTTAGTAGTTGTTGATCGTTTGTTATCGATTTGTTGTCGCTCCCTACGCGGGAGCGTGGATTGAAATCTCCTAAATGTTCTAAATGTTTTTTAATCCTTTTGTCGCTCCCTACGCGGGAGCGTGGATTGAAATCATTCAACGAGTTATGGGAACAATACGAACGTGTGGTCGCTCCCTACGCGGGAGCGTGGATTGAAATGGTAGCAGCGTTTCCTTGAAAATTGCTTGGTTCGGTCGCTCCCTACGCGGGAGCGTGGATTGAAATTCAGTTAGATTTATAACTGACAGAGGAGTGTCTCACGTCGCTCCCTACGCGGGAGCGTGGATTGAAATCACGGTGGTTGGAGTAAGGGTCGTAGTGCTGATTAGTCGCTCCCTACGCGGGAGCGTGGATTGAAATTGACGCATACGAGGTGTACGGCCTGACGCGTACAGTCGCTCCCTACGCGGGAGCGTGGATTGAAATTTGAGCAGTGCCCCCATAATTTAACATATCAAAATAGTCGCTCCCTACGCGGGAGCGTGGATTGAAATCAGCAACGGAATAGTTAATCCTCTCATATCGGGGTCGCTCCCTACGCGGGAGCGTGGATTGAAATTCCACTATCGCCTTTACCGCTTATATATGGCTTGGTCGCTCCCTACGCGGGAGCGTGGATTGAAATCCCTCCACTCAAACCCATATTTTTTTAAAAATCCAGTCGCTCCCTACGCGGGAGCGTGGATTGAAATGTATCAACTGGCACTTTACTCCAATCAACTTTTAGTCGCTCCCTACGCGGGAGCGTGGATTGAAATCAACCAGTGCATTTCATAGGTGTTAGCTCGGCCGTCGCTCCCTACGCGGGAGCGTGGATTGAAATGCCAATGATGATGGTAAAACGCCAAAGTTAATAGCGGTCGCTCCCTACGCGGGAGCGTGGATTGAAATCAACTTAATGCCCTGAAATCTCCCTTGTCCCAAATGTCGCTCCCTACGCGGGAGCGTGGATTGAAATTGATTGAAAAAACATCTAAATACAACAACTTAGTTGGTCGCTCCCTACGCGGGAGCGTGGATTGAAATAAAATAATATTTTAGCGATACCGTAACACCAGTTAGTCGCTCCCTACGCGGGAGCGTGGATTGAAATAAAGATGGAATATAAATACATAATCCAAGACATTGTCGCTCCCTACGCGGGAGCGTGGATTGAAATAATCGTTGCATATTCGCCGACATAATCGGGATTACTGTCGCTCCCTACGCGGGAGCGTGGATTGAAATCAACTAAGTCTTTTCCAATAATTTTTACCATACTGTCGCTCCCTACGCGGGAGCGTGGATTGAAATTTGATAATACAATAATTTACAATATNCGTNCNTAGTNNAGTCGCTCCCTACGCGGGAGCGTGGATTGAAATTGATATGTTAAAGAGTTTTAGTAACTCTTTAATGTCGCTCCCTACGCGGGAGCGTGGATTGAAATATCAATCGGCAGGCACTGAATAATATGCCTATCATCGTCGCTCCCTACGCGGGAGCGTGGATTGAAATTACGATATGTATTGCAAAATGCATAAGCAAATACAGTCGCTCCCTACGCGGGAGCGTGGATTGAAATATTACAAAACACATCCTTTTTTATTTCTTTTAAGTCGCTCCCTACGCGGGAGCGTGGATTGAAATTGTATATATGTTAAAATGAGTTATAATATAGATAAAGTCGCTCCCTACGCGGGAGCGTGGATTGAAATGAGCGGTGCAAGTAATATAAAATTATTAATTAAGTCGCTCCCTACGCGGGAGCGTGGATTGAAATAGAATTGAAAGGAAAATCACAGAAAGAGCAAGCGAGTCGCTCCCTACGCGGGAGCGTGGATTGAAAT
>JGI24711J26586_10003361_pt1 | contig 10647 bp, 7 predicted proteins | sample BioPla3DNA1_FD_26586 | JGI IMG/M metagenome (IMG submission 26586)
CAACTAATCAATATACAGGAAAGACGTGATTATGGGAAGGGGTTTTTTAACTTCTTCCCATATTTTTTTGAAAAATTGCATACTTTAATTTTACTCTAAGCAGCTATGAGTTTGTGTATTTTCATGAATGAAAATATTCCCTGTTTTTTATTGGTTGTATATGTCCTGTTGCTTTTTAAAGAACTTTTTGTCGAATTTTAAGAAGTGTTGAAGTTAGCTTTTATTTTATAAATTTTTAATGTATATTAATTTATGGTGATTATAAAAAGTTACTCCCCTATAAAAATCCCGTGACATTCTCCCTTCTCTTCTTTGGAATGCACGGGTCTTTTTTTTTATATAAAGCTATAGTCTATTTTTATATAAAGCTATAGTCTATTTTGATTTTATAGTTTTTTATCCACTCTTTATTTCTTTTCTATCTAATTAAAGTTATTTACTATGAAATATCTCTTTAAGATAAAAAATTTTTTTTGAATTAAAGCATCATAAATGTAAAAAATATCATGTAACGTTTAGCATGTCTTTAACGTCATTATTATTGTACACATAATTGACCGGTCAAGAAAGGGAGCTGTGGATATGTTTGAAGAGAAAGATACAGATGCAATAGAAGAAATATGCTCTTTAACATGGAAGACTGTATACCGTTTTATATACTTTAAAGTACAAAACCGCCAAGAAGCTGAAGATATTACACAGGAAACCTATGTAAGAACACTTTCGTATCTAAAAAGACACAATGCAAAAGTGGAAGAATACACCGGTTTTTTAAAAACCACTGCATTAAACATATTGCGTGATAGATGGCGCAAGAAAAAGCGTTGGGCATTGGATGTAAGTTTAGAAGCAGTAAACCCTAAAGAGACAGCGGTAGATGACGATATGGAAGTTTATACCCAAAGGGCAATTGTACAGGAGGCATTAAACAGGCTTAATGAGGAGCAGCGGACAGTTATTGAACTTAGAATACTTAAAGGCTATTCCACAAAGGAAACTGCAAGGATTATGGAAAAAAAAGAGGGTACAATCCGGGTGCTGCAATACAGAGCGCTAAAAAATCTTTCTGCAATTCTTGAAAATATGGGTAGCTAAAACCAGTGAAACATTGTGTTGCTAACTAGGTTCAATTTTTAGATGTAAATTTGTGTTATTTGTAAAATGGTTGTACTAAATTATATAAGGAGGTATAAAAATCATGAAAAGAGATAAAGACAAATTATCTGATTATATTGATTCTTTGAATGAAGAAAAAAAACCCAAAATCCATGAGGGTTTTAATGAGTCATTGGAAATGGAGAAACTTATGGATACTGTGAGAAAAGTACGGAGTTTAAAAGAACCTGTTTTTCCAGAAGGGGACTTTTCTAAAAAGATAGGCGAAAATGTTACAGAACAATTGTGGAAAAAAAGACCTGTAAAAAAGAAAAAAAGAATATGGGTTGCAGCAGCGGCAGTTGTTGTTTTAGCACTTTTACTAAGTTTTGCATTATATCCTAAAAATACTGATATTGTCCATGCTATGGAACAGGCTTTTAAAGAAATAAAGGCATACCATGGAATTATTGAGATTATTGAAAAAAATGCTGAAGGGAAAGAAACTGTTCAAGCAGTCAGAGAAGTGTGGGCGGATAAGAAGGGACGGTATTATGTAAAAGAGATGGAAGGAACAGAGACAATCCTTGTAACTGCAAACAACGGAGAGAAAAAATGGCAGTTGCGCTTTGACGAAGAACAGGTATTTATTTTTCCCTCATTTCCAGATCCCTATCAGTTTACATTTGAGTTGGGGAATGAGATAGACCGAGTTAAAGATGCGGCTGAGGTTAAAGCCATTGGAGAGGATAGTGTTTCAAAAAGACCGGCTGTAGTTCTTGAGGTAACACCAAAAGGAGGAGAGTCCTATCGTATATGGGTTGATAAAAAAACAAAACTGCCTCTTAAAAGAGAAAGTGCAATGCAAAATTCAATCCAATATATATCCGTTTATAAGAGCATTGATTATCATGATGCTTTGCCTGAAGAATTGGTTTCCTATAGTATACCGGATGGTTTTAAGGAAATAGATAAAAATCCTGAACAACTGGTAAACAATATGGAAGAAGCAGAGGAGATGGTGGGTTTTACCATTAAGATGCCCAAAGAAATATTAAAGGGATACAAAAGAGAAAGCATATCGGTTTTAGGAGGGGGGAAGACAGCTAAACTTAGTTACACTTCTCAGGATAAGAAAAACAAAATAATTGTTTTACAAGGAACAGGGGAAGGTGAATTAAATCCTGCATCAAACGCTATTTTAGGTGAGATTAACGGGGGTGTTGCTGAAATACAGTCACCTGTTCGGGAGGAATATGGAATTCTTTCGGGTGGTGGAATATATTCAGGTATAACGGATATCACCTCTGTTCGCTGGCAGGAGGATGGGTTTGAATTTGCAGTGATTGGCAACCTTTCATTGGAGGACTTGATTTTATTTGTAGAAAACTTATGGGACGGCATGGTTGTGGTTCTTCCAAAAGATACAGAGTTTTTAGATAAGGCTCAAATTCAGGTTCCTGTTGACTTAAATCTAGAGGAAAATGAGCAAAAAAGCGTAGATGGAGGGCATTCTCCGTGGAAGCTTGATCCCGTTTATGTTGCACAGGTATTTGTAAGTCTTGAAATTTTCCCTGAGGGTATTGTGGGAGAGTATCCTGTTAAATATGAAGATATCAAAGTAGTAAAAAATAACGGGATAGAAGCTATTTTAGAAATAAGTGGAAGTGAAACAACTATACGCAGGGTATATTTGAAGAAATTGATAAGGCAGGATAGTACAGGAATATGGACTGTGGTAGGATATGACCCCCTTTAATTTAAAAATAAATCCTATGCCTGTTGCTATTTTACATGATTGTGTTATTATATTCATGATTTGTAAAATCTTAAATATAGCTGTGTAAATAGCTTGTTGCTTTTAAAAGTATTTTTTGTCGAATTTTAAGAAGTGTTGAAGTTAGCTTTTATTTTATAAATTTTTAATGTATATTATTTTTAGTGATTAATAAAAGTTACTCCCCTAAACCCGTGGCATTCTCCCTTCTCTTCTTTGGAATGCACGGGGTTTTTTTTATTTTAAAATAGTATAAGTAAGTCCCTAATTGCAAATAAATATAGGTAATTATAATAAAAATTCAAATTCGAGGTAAAAAATGAGCATTAGGGATGCTTTTGAAAAGTGGAAAGACTACCTGTGGATAATAATAGGTGCATTTATTGCAGCAGCAGGAATTAATATTTTTATAGTTCCATATAAAATTGCACCTGGAGGAGTCAGTGGAATAGCAACGGTAATATACTATTTAAGTGGTGAAAGATTTCCGGTGGGAGTAACTATGCTTGTCTTTAATATTCCCTTGTTTATATTGGGATACCGATTCATTGGAAAAAAGTTTATTTTAAAAACTTTTTTTGGAACCATACTTCTTTCTACAATTATAGACACAACAAAGCCGATAGGTATCTATTTAGTGGACAGGTTTCTATTAAATCCACAGGCAGAAGGCTATAATCCCGACATTCTTTTATACTCAATGTTTGGTGGATTTCTTTTAGGGGTGGGGCTGGGCTTGGTATTATGGTCAGGAGCTACTACAGGAGGTACTGATCTTGCAGCTAGAATAGTGAATCAATTTGTACCTTCATTGACAATGGGGCAGACTTTGCTTTTAATTGATTTTGGTGTTATTTTATTTGCTGCTGTTACTTTTCAAAGCTTCCAACTTGCACTATATGCTATTGTTGCCCTTTATATAAATTCAAAGGTAATAGATGTTATTTTAGAAGGAGTTGGTTTTGCCAAAGCTTTATTTATAATATCAGATATGCCAGAAGCGATAGCCCCTAGAATTATGAAAGAGCTTGATAGGGGAGTAACAGCATTAAAAGGTATAGGCATGTATACAGGAATTGAAAAGCAAGTTTTGTTATGTGTTGTGCATAGAGGACAGCTTATAAGGCTTAAAACAATTGTTCATGAAATAGATGAGAAGGCGTTTATAATTTTAACAGATATAAGGGAAGTTTTAGGGGAAGGATTTAAAAGAATTTACTGAATATGTTTTCCAATTTTCACTAGACTAAAACCAATTAATATAGTATACTGTTGTAGGAAAAAGTTATGAAATAAAAAGCTAGGAGTTGTTATAATGGACGAAAAAAGAATAAAGGAGCTTAAAAAACAAGCTACGATTATAAGAAAACATGTGATAGAAGCGGTTTACAGTGCAAAATCTGGTCATCCAGGAGGTTCACTTTCTAGTGCAGATATTCTTACTGTTTTGTATTTTGATGTAATGCGTGTAGATGTTAACAACCCTCAGTGGGAAGACAGGGACAGATTTGTACTGTCAAAAGGGCATTGTTCCCCTGTATTGTATGGGGTTTTGGCAGAAAAAGGATTTTTCCCTGTTGAAGAAATAAAGAAATTTAGACAGGCAGATAGTTTTCTTGAAGGTCATCCAAGTATGAGATATGTACCAGGTGTTGATATGTCCACAGGGTCATTAGGACAGGGAATATCAGCAGCCGTGGGAATGGCTCTAGCTGGTAAACTTGATAAAAAGGATTACAATGTATATGCACTTTTAGGAGATGGAGAACTACAAGAAGGGCAGGTTTGGGAAGCGTTAATGTGTGCAGCACATTATAAGCTTGACAACTTAATTGCGTTTTTGGATTATAATGGACTTCAAATAGATGGAAAGATTACTGATGTTATGTCACCTGAACCTGTAATAGACAAGTTCAAGGCTTTTGGATGGAATGTTATTGTTATTGATGCACATGACTATAATCAGATAGAAGAAGCGATAAATGAAGGAAAGAATACAAAGGGTAAGCCTACAATGATTGTTGCAAAATCCATTAAAGGAAAAGGGGTTTCCTTTATGGAAAATGAAGCAGACTGGCATGGTTCAGCTCCTAATGCTGAGCAAAGAGATGAGGCTATTGCCCAATTAGATGAATACTTAAAGAAATTGGAGGTGGAGTAATATGCTGGTAGCAACAAGAGAGGCTTATGGTAAGGCTTTAGCGGAAATAGGTGCAGATGAGAATATAGTGGTTTTAGATGCGGATCTTTCAAAATCAACAAAAACTGATTTATTTAAGAAAAAATATCCTGAAAGGTTTATAAATATGGGTATTGCTGAGGCAAATATGATGGCTACCGCAGCTGGTATTGCAACATGTGGTAAAACGGTATTTGCAAGCACTTTTGCAATGTTTGCTTCAGGAAGAGCTTTTGAGCAGGTTAGAAACTCAATAGCATATCCAAAATTAAATGTTAAAATAGGAGCAACCCATGCGGGGATTACTGTAGGAGAGGACGGGGCTTCCCATCAGTGTATTGAAGATATTGCTGTTATGAGGGTTATACCTAATATGACGGTGGTTTGCCCGGCAGATGCTGTTGAAACAAGGCAGGCAATTATTGCAGCTCACAAAACAGAAGGACCTTTTTACATAAGGCTGGCAAGACTTGCAACTCCAGTTTTATTTGATGAAAGTACCTACAAATTTGAATTAGGTAAAGGTGTTACGGTAAGAGAAGGTTCTGATGTTACAATAATGGCAACAGGTATGATGGTTTCAGAAGCTGTAAAGGCTGTGGATATTCTAAAAGAGGAAGGGATAAGTGCAAGACTTGTTAATATTCACACAATAAAGCCTATAGATAAGGACATTATAATAAAGGCAGCAAGAGAAACAGGTGCTATCGTAACATGCGAGGAACACAATATAATGGGTGGATTTGGCAGTGCAGTTGCTGAAGTGCTAGTTCAAAATTATCCAGTGCCTTTGAGAATGGTTGGAGTTCAGGATAAGTTTGGTAAATCCGGAAAACCAGCAGACCTTATGAAAATGTTTGGACTTACTGCCGAGGATATTGTGGCAAATGCTAAAGATGTTATTAAAATAAAAAAGTAGAAAAGCACAGTCAAAGTTTAATATAAGNAAAACTTTNAAGAAATGGACTTACTTGAATATATTTTAAGTGAGTTCATTTTACTATATAGAGGTAAATAAGAAGTAACGGAGACGGTGAAATTTTATAGTTTGGAAGAGAGGGAGTATAAAATGAAGAGTTTAAGAAAAATATTAATTTTAACAGTGGTAATGTTTTTAATTTCAGTGTATTTTTCTGATGTTTTATTTGCCTTTTCAGCAATTGAAAATTTTAATGAGGGAACTAAGCTACTGGAGCAGGGGAATTTTGAAGAAGCAATAAAATATTTTGAAAGGGCTATAGAACAAAACCCAACCATGTCTGAAAGCTATTACAATAAAGCATATGCTCTGCAAAATCTTTACAAATTCGATGAAGCATTGGAACAATATGAAAAAGCAATAGTGTACAATCCTAATTTTTTAGATGCACATATAAACAAAACGGCTATTTTGTGTGAAATGCTAAGAAAAGAAGAGGCTTTAGAATCAGCAAAAAAATTAATAGAACTAAATTCACAAAATACTACAGCTAATTATTTAATGGCATTGGCACTAACTATAAACGAGAGATATGATGAAGGAATAGAGTATTATGACATTGTTATTAATATGAATCCGGGGAATGAGTATTTAAGCTATGTTTATGCAGATAAAGCAAGTATTTTAGCTGATATAGGCAAATGGGAAGAGGCTATTGATTATTGTGATAAAGCTATTGAAATAAATCCGCAGCTCTCAAAGGCCTACACAGTCAAAAGTTTAGCTTTGGCAAATATGGGAAAAATTGAAGAAGCTCTTGAACAGTCCTATAAGGCAATTGAGTTGGACTCTGAAAATGCCGTTTACTATGGCAATAAAGCTTTTTTGTTAAATGAATTAGGAAGAAACGAAGAGGCTTTAGAAGCGATAAAAAAAGCAGAGGAAATTGATAATTACGTTAATACAGAAACTACTCTTAATATTTTAATAAATAAATCATTAATTTTAGCTGAACTGGAAAAGTTTGAAGAGTCTCTTGAAGTGACAGACAAAATAATCGGTATGGATGGAACCAACTATGAAGCATATGTAAACAGATGCTTTGCGTTATTAGGAATGGGAAAGTATAAAGAGGCGGTGGAAGCAGCAAATATTGCTATAGAGTTAGGTCCGGATAAGCCATTTGCATATTTAAACAGATCAATTGCTTTTGTTAATACGGAAGACTATGAAAAAGCAATTGAGGATGGAGAAACAGCAATTCAATTGGCAATAAATGATAATGATGAAGACATTATTTCTAAAGGATATATGATTATCGGAAATGCCTATACAGGAATACTTCAATATGACAAGGCAATAGAAATGTATCAAAAAGCCGCTGAATACAATGTGAATGACAGATTGTTAAGTGAAATAAATACAAATATGGGCAGAGCTTATTTTAAAAAAAATAATTTTGATGAAGCAATAAAATTTGCAGATATTGCAATTGAATTAAATGGGAAAGATGACAAGCCATATGTTGTAAAAGCTGAGGCTTTGCTGGGGGACGGTAAAAAGGAAGAGGCTATGGAAACTGTTTTAAAGGCTATAGAAATAAAGCCGGATAGTTTTTTGGCTTACAACAGTAAAGGATTGGTGCTGGAGAAATCAGGAGAATTAGAAGAAGCTCTTGTTGCTTTTGACAAGGCAATCGAATTGGATTCATATAATAAGATAACTGATTTGGTAGAAGAAAATAAAATGAGAGTGGAAAGAAAAATAAAAATGAGAAAAGCATCTGCCCTTTTTGTAGTGTTTCCCCTGGTATTTATTATTTTAGCAATTGTGATAATTACTAAAATAAAGAAAACGGGTATGGAAGTTTAAGGTGGTATTCCATTCTGCATAAACGTTATAAAAGGAATTATCTTTATTAAATAAGGGAATATTAAAAATTTAAAGAATACAGTCTTGAATTATTGATAAAACCTCTATATAATTTAAGAAGCGAAAGGGAATGTTTTGTAAAAAAATGTACAATACTGTTTTTGTAAGATTTTAAATTGTAGAACATAATAAATTTTATAAAATAAATAGGAGGATTAGAAATGAAATTTGGTTATTTTGACGATATGAACAAAGAGTATGTTATTACTCAGCCTAACACGCCATATCCATGGATTAATTATCTGGGAACGCAGGAATTCTTCTCATTGATTTCAAATACCGCCGGTGGATATTCATTTTACAGGGATGCAAGATTAAGACGTATTACAAGATATAGGTATAATAATGTGCCGATAGACATGGGAGGACGTTATTTTTACATATATGATAACGGCGATTTCTGGTCTCCCGGATGGTCACCTGTTAAAAAAGAACTTGAGAGCTATGAGTGCAGACATGGATTGGGATATACAAAAATTAAAGGAAAAAGAAACGGAATAAGCAGTGAAGTTACATTTTTTGTTCCTCTAAATTATAATGGTGAAGTACAAAAAGTAGTACTAAAAAATGAGTCTTCAGAAAACAAAAAGATAACACTGTTTTCATTTATCGAGTTTTGTCTGTGGGATGCACAGGATGATATGACCAACTTCCAGAGAAATTTCAATACTGGTGAAGTTGAAGTTAAGGACTCTGTTATATACCACAAAACTGAGTATAAAGAGCGTAGAAATCACTATGCATTTTACTCTGTAAATGAAAAGATAACTGGATTTGACAGTGATAGAGAAAGCTTTATAGGACTTTATAATGGTTTCGATGCACCTGATGCAGTTGTAAACGGAAAGTCTAAGAATTCTGTTGCAGACGGATGGTCACCAATAGCATCTCACAGCATTGATGTTGAGTTAAAGCCAGGTGAACAAAAAGACTTTGTGTTTATATTAGGTTATGTTGAAAATGAACAAGATGAGAAATGGGAATCAAAAGGTGTAATAAACAAAAAGAAAGCTATTGAAATGATAGATAAATTTAAAACATCNAAAGATGTGGACAAGTCTTTAGAAGAACTAAATAAGTATTGGNACGACCTTCTTTCAAAGTACAATCTTGAAAGTCATGATGACAAATTAAACCGTATGGTTAATATATGGAATCAGTATCAGTGCATGGTTACATTTAACATGTCAAGAAGTGCATCATATTTTGAGTCAGGTATAGGAAGAGGAATGGGCTTTAGAGACTCAAATCAGGACCTTTTAGGATTTGTTCACCAGATACCTGAAAGAGCAAGAGAAAGACTTTTAGATCTTGCTGCTACACAGCTTGAAGATGGTGGTGCGTACCATCAGTATCAACCTCTTACCAAGAAAGGTAATAATGAAATTGGTGGAAACTTTAATGATGACCCACTATGGTTAATCATGGCAGTTGCTGCATATATCAAGGAAACTGGAGATTATTCAATACTAGATGAAATGGTTCCATTTGACAATGATGAAAGTAAAGCAGATACAATGTTTGAACATCTTAAGAGATCTTTTTATCACGTTGTAAACAATTTAGGACCTCATGGACTTCCTCTAATAGGAAGAGCAGACTGGAATGACTGCTTGAACTTAAACTGCTTCTCAAATGAGCCGGGCGAATCTTTCCAGACTACTACAAGTAAGGATGGTAAGGTTGCAGAATCTGTTATGATAGCAGGTATGTTTGTATACATTGGGGATGACTTTATTAGATTATGTAAATACAAAGGTTTTGAGGATGAGGCTGAAGCTGCAAAAGGCCATATTGAAAATATGAAGAAGGCTATAATGGAGCATGGCTATGATGGAGAATGGTTCCTAAGAGCATATGACGACTTTGGAAGAAAAGTTGGAAGTAAAGAAAATGAAGAAGGTAAGATATTCATTGAATCTCAAGGCTTCTGCGTAATGGCTGGACTTGGACTTGAAGACGGAAAGGCATTAAAGGCAATGGATTCAGTTAAAAAATATTTGGATACGCCTTATGGATTGGTTCTTCAAAATCCAGCGTTTACAAAATACTATATTGAATATGGTGAAATATCCACATATCCTGCTGGATATAAAGAAAACGCAGGAATTTTCTGCCATAACAATGCATGGATTATTTGTGCAGAAACTGTTCTAGGCAGAGGAGATATGGCATTTGAATACTATTCAAAGATTGCTCCTGCATATACTGAAGAGTTTAGTGAAATACACAGACTTGAGCCATATGTATATGCTCAGATGATTGCAGGTAAAGATTCTAAACGTCATGGTGAAGCAAAGAACTCCTGGCTTACAGGTACAGCAGCCTGGAACTTTGTAGCAATATCCCAGTGGATACTTGGAATAAAACCGGGTTTTGACGGACTTGAAATTGATCCATGTATTCCAAAGGATTGGGATGGATATAAAGTTTCAAGATGGTACAGAGGTTCAAATTATGTAATTACAGTGAAAAATCCTGATCATGTTTCAAAAGGTGTTAAGAAAGTAATTGTAGACGGAAAGGAAATAGAAGGCAATACGCTTCCGGTATTTAATGACGGTAAGGAACATGCTGTAGAAGTAATTATGGGCTAAAAATTAAAGAATAATAAAAAAGACAAGGGCATTATACTCTTGTCTTTTTTTTGTGTGCCCAGCATGGGCAACAACTTGGTGGTGAAAGTCCACTACGGGCTTGGTAGTAGGAACCGTTAGCCAAGAGCAAGGGTGTCCACGGCGACGT
>JGI24711J26586_10003364_pt1 | contig 10631 bp, 9 predicted proteins | sample BioPla3DNA1_FD_26586 | JGI IMG/M metagenome (IMG submission 26586)
TGTTGGAAGGTAATAAAATATGACAACAATAAAGATGATGCTCGATGGGAGGATCATTTGAATTATCTTCACGATAGACTTATTATTACAAAACCAGATCCAGCAATAACTGAATTGAGAGCTTGGATTTTGTTGATGCTGTATAGAAGTTAGTTGGAAAGTTCATAAAGTTGGAAAGTTTATAAAGTTCATCAAGTTTATAACTTGTAACTTTCAACTTGTAACTAACTATTACTCTTTGTGTTTTAGTCTGAAATAAAGTTTGTATATCTTATATAATCGTGGCCTAATTATTAGATCATAACTACCATATTGTTCTATTTTTGTTCATCATAAAGATTCTTTAAATTTACTTACTCCATTGAGTGGATGATTTGGAAATCAAGTTGGTGCTCATCCAAGCATATCTACATAAGTCATTCATAGTTTTCTGGCATGTCCAAATATTTTGAATTTTAGATAGTGATGACCTCAAATATTTGAATATTCTCTATTTGAAAATCAATATAAGTAAATTATACGATGTTGGTCGTATACACAGATACTCCCAGCTATAATATCTCAGTTTATTGTTGAAGTAAATAAATTACCACGGTTGTTTTGAGTCATATATCTAATCAATTTGTGGTATTGTTCTTTTGGTATAATATTAAAACCTTTCATTCAAGATAATTCTATCCATTTTTGATAAAATAAGTCATATTGATCAGGAGATGCTACACCAAATTCAATTCCTTTTTTTATAGCCTTTTTTACTCTTTCTTTGCAACCAGAATTCATCTCACTCATTAGTTCTTCATCTGATTTTGTAATGTCGTATACAATATTGGCTTGTGGCATATTTTCTCTAAAAGCTGTTTCTAATCAGTATAATTCTTTCATCTGTTGACGAACTTGTAGCCTAATTTCTTTCATATCATTTAAAAAGCTGTCGGATCTTATTCAAACATTTTCAAATCTTATTATTTCATTGAGTAGACATAGTTGAACAAAAATTACTCACTTTTCTTTTTTGTATTTTTGTGCTAATTTTTTTAGTTCTGATTTTATATAATCTTTATCGGTAGGGAATTCAACTCACATAATTTGTAACCATTTTGTTTTGAATGGTCATATATTTTTTTCTTTTACTAATCAAAAATAATCTTTACCAAATAAATTTATTGTAAAATGTGGTTTGTTGTATATTTTTGTTTGTATATCTTTTCGTAAATTACTTTGGTATAAGTTGTACACTATTGGATATTTGTTGATAAATAAATCGTAGTGTAGTATATAATTTTTTGCGGAAAAAGCAAGACTATTAGTTGATTATTAGGAAATTTGTAATCACATAACCTGTTCAGATTATCAATATTCATATGAAAATATATAATATAGTTTTGCCAAGTTTTTGTCGATTTTCAGATTTTTCTGGATTTACTAGTATTTGGAAAGTTTGAAATATTATTATTATTAATACAACCAATGCGGTAAGCCCCATAATTCGGTTTATTATTGTGTATATGATGGGGATGTTTTTATTAGCTAATATTCATCATCATATATCTCATAGATTTTGAGCACTTTGATTTAAAACATTATCTTGTTTTCCATACACAGCTTCCACTAATTGTTTAGCTCATATTATGATTAACATAGATATAGCACTTCGTGCTATCATTGTTATTGCTTTTTTTTGACCAGATCAATCAGATTGTGTAATAAATCATAGTGTTTTACCTGCTAATGCTAAAAACAGAATTCATAAAGCCAGATATAATACTATTTTTATAAATGGATATGCGATTTTCCCATATAATTGTTGTGCTATATCTGCTCAGTTTAGTCATACAGTATCTCAAGATTGTAATATATCTTCAAATATTACACTTCATATATATCTAGCACTTAAAATTATAATTATTCATACAATTCAATAAATTACCAGCATAACTCATTTTTTTAAATCTTCTTCCTTATCTGAAAAGAATAATTTATATGCTCATATTATTCATACCATTACACCAATAATTATTATAAAAGGAGTTACTACATTTACTATTTTATTAAATATAAAGCTTCTTATGGAGTCTCACCCTCCTATGGTAGAACTGGGTTCAGCTGCGTCTAAATTGTCTTTTATGGGTTCAATTGCTCTGTTCATAGAAGGATCAAATCTAGATAGTTTATCTACTCGAAAAGAGAATTCTTTTGTATTATTACTTGTATCAGTTTCATTACTAGTAAAGCTATTATTTCGAGCTCAATCTTCATTTATACTACATTTTATTTTCACTTCTCTTTGTGTTTCCGTTAAATTATCCGACAATTGTAGATTTCTTGCTATCATTCAGCTATCTGGCTCTATGATAAATTTGGTCATTGTAGATGATAGAAACACCTCTAATGAAGAGTTTACTTCTATACACTTTATAAATCCTTCTGATATAGGTCAATCATTAACCGCCGTTCCTACTCATATATTTTCTATTTTTATATTGATTGAGGGTTCTGAGTATAAAGCTACCGTGTCACCTCCATTACTTAAATAAATTTTACTTATTATTAAATCAAAATTTGCTTGTGAAATTCACATAATTCATGTTATTCATATGAGTATGTACAAAAATAATTTGTATATTTTTTTCATTTTAGCTTTTTTTCTTAAAAAATAAATTTACAAATTCTTTTAAAATTGGTATATTTGGAACATGTTTTCGTTTAATTATCATTACACCATATCTTCATGTAATTAATAACAAAGCAACAACCACATTAATGTTATCGTTTTTTATTCACAAATAAAATGAAAATAGTAGTATTATTAATAATATTAAATATTGTCACAATATTTGTTTGTAATCTATTTTTGGTATCAATTCAAAAGTTTGTTTGATATTAGAAATGTTTTCTTTTATTTTTTTTCAATTAAATAGTGTTTTAATAATTCCTAAAAAATATCCCCAGATTTCTTCTGGATTTTTTTTGAATATTTTATTTATTGTATTTTCAAATTTTTCTCATCAATAAACTCCGTTTGATACGGATATTATCCTTAAAACAACAATAAGAATAATCATAATTATCAAACTTTCTCAAGGAAAAATTAATAAAAGTATACTAAATATCGTCCATAATAACAAGGATTCTTTTAACAATATATTTGGATTTTCAAATTTGTGTTCATCATATCGTTTATAGATGTTATATATTGGTATATAACACAAAATATTATCTAATAGTGCATCTTTTGAGTGAGTTAAGTTTGTTTTATTATTATTTCAGAAAATTTCTTTGTTTAATATTGCACAAATACTTCAAACTGTCAAAGATATTCATAAAACTATACTTATAACAAATCATAAATTTTGAAATAAACTGTTGTTGCTTGTGTAGTAAATGATTTGAAAGAATATAGTCATCCCCAACAGTATTATATTAAAATATCCTAATTTAATATATCCTTTCAAAAAATTTTGTTCTGATTTGTTTATATCGTTTTTTTTGGTTAAGTTTTGTATTAATGGAGAAAAGAACATTAATGCAGATAATGCTAATTCTGTTTTATTACTATATGTGTTTTGTTTTTGATTCATATTATTTTACATCTGTTGATATAAATGCCGCTTCTTCTGCAGAGGCTAATATTTTTACTCAAACATGTTGATTTCAAGCAAATATTAATCATTCTCATATTCCGCAGGATACCAACCTTCTTTGTTCCACTTCTGATAATCATAATAAACTATTTAATAATTTTATAGAGGTGGTAGATTGCTTTAATAATATTTGTAAAGCTGAGTTGGATATGATAGGTTTACCATATTCGCTTCTTGTAAAATCTTCGATATCTTGAGATATTGTTGTAATCCCTACTCAATACTTTCTAGCTCTTTTAATTAATCAAAACAGAAACTCGGCTGAGGTTTTATGTTTTAACATAATCCGTGCTTCATCACAAACTAATAGTCTTTTTTTCTTTTGTGCTCTTACTTTTGTCCGAATAAAATTTAATACATTAAACATGGCAGGAGTTTTTAATGCTTCTTCTAGATCTCTTATACTAAAAACAGTCATTTTATTGGTGATATCTACATTTGTATAGTTGTTGAATACTTTTCCAAAAGTACCAGTGACATATTTGCTTAATTTCAATGCCATTTTTTCTCCTCAATCCATACCATCCAAAGTATTCATTAAATCTTCCATGATAGGAGGTTGTTTTCATTCGTATTTTGTGTCTTCAAAAGAAAATCATTTTAGATTGTAAGTACTCTGAAGAGCTTTATCCAATAAGGCTTCTTCTTCTGTGCTTAAATCTCAAATCAGAAGTTCTATTAGTCATATTAGGTTCATTATTTGACTTCTAAGAAGATCTCATGGTCAATATTCTACATCTTCTATATTTGGTGGTATATCAAAAGGATTCAAGTGTTGTTGAGAATTGGTCGCTATATTTACATAGGTACCACCAACTCTATCACAAAGTCACTTATATTCATTTTCTGGATCTATTACAATTGTGTCAATTCAGTTTATTAAATATCTCAATATTTCTAATTTTACTGTAAATGATTTTCATGCTCCAGATGTTGCTAAAATACAACTATTCATGTTTGGTAACTTCCCATTAAATCTATCAAATATTACTAAGGAGCCTGTATAACTGTTAATTCAATATAAAATTCCGGTTTTATCTATAAGGTCATTTGAAATAAAAGGAAAACTTCATGCTAGAGATGATGTAACAGCACTTCTTGTAATTCACAACTCATCATTACATAAGGGAAGTATGCTATTAAATCATTCATCCATTCTTTGAATAGAGTGTTTTACTTTAACTCAATATCCAGAAATTTTTTGTTCAAACTTTCTTCAAGTTTCTTTTAGTTTATCTTCTTTTTCTTCGTAAATATTTGTATAATATCATAATTCAAAATACCTTTCTTCGCGAGTAGTTAATTTTTGTCTAATTTCTTCCACATCTCTATATTGTTGTTCAATTTCAGTATCAAGCGTTATGCCTTTTCTTATAGATTCACTTATTTCAGCTTTTAATTGGGTAGCTTTTTGTTTTAACATAGATTGTATCGCAGCATCATCTTTTGGATATAAAATAAAGCTCATATCTCGTTTTGTGTCAAATGAAAATATCTCTCTTGTTCGTAATGCATCGATATAAGAAGGATAGCTTTGGACATAATAAGATCTACCCAAAAGTCCAGCAACATTGAAATATGTGCTATTTGTTTCCCAAAAAGATGGTGCCATATGAGATTTGTAGTCACTAATTGTTTTATAATATTGTTTTTCAGCAGCAGAAATGTATTGTCTTAATTGGTTGGTTAAAATTTTATCAGAATACTCTTCATCAGGCATTTCTATAATTTGTCTTACCTGTTCTTTTAAAGATAGATTTTTAAGTATTGGGTTTTCTTCTTCGCCATTTTTTTGATTGGAAGCACCTTTGGTCTGTGGTATAATAGATTCAATCAATCTATCTAGGAATCACTTTTTTGCCACTTTTTTATTCTCTTTTTTGTCTTCTTGAGTTTTGTTATCGTTATTACTAATAGGAAAATCTATAACTCATCATTCCTTTACTTGTCTAGTGTGGTTTGTATCAAAGACAATGTTTTTTAATTTTTGTTTCATGTTTTTATTTTTTTTAATAAAATAATAACTCATAATCAATTATATTGAAAATCTTTATTTTTTACAAAAAAAAAATGATTTTAGGCTAACTTGGTTTGACTTGTTTGAAATAAGTTATCTGGTAGCGGTGAGTTCGTGAAAGTTTGTATGCACCCGGGTGGTATACAAACTAAACTTTATAAACTAAATTATGTTTTCTGTATTTCGATCTACTTTGAAATGTTTTTGGTTAATTCTTAATTTAGTATAAACGATATCCATAAAATTCCTTAAACTTTCTCATTTCAAAATAATATTGTATCTGTATTTATTGAACATTTTATAAATTAGTGGGGGAGTAGTATAGATTTCCAGATTATCCATTTGGTATTTATCCTTTAGGTACAATAAATCTTTGTACATTATATCTATTTTATTAAACAGTTTTTCTTCTATTTCATCTTTGTAAGAGATTACACAAACATCAGAAAATGGTGGATATAGATTTTTTTTTCTAAATTGATTATCCTCTATTGTAAATAGTTCTTTATCCATTTTACAAGCGTTTCTAATACTATAAACTTCAGGATTAAAAGTTTGTACTATATAATTTTTACAAGTATGACTAGTAAAAGTATCATATAAAAAATGAAAATTATTTTTTGCAGCAGAGTAGTCTGGNATATTTAGACCTATATCAGCATTCAAAAATATTATNAAATCCAATTCAACTCACTTAATAGGGGTGTTTAGCAATGAAGTTCAAATATAAATTTGAATATCTTTTTGTTCTAAAATTTCTTTAATTTTTTTTTGTGATCTAGTAGTGTCTGCATCAATTATTACTGTTTTTACTTTGTATTCTGTTTGAATATATTCTGCTATTCTTTGAGTTCCTATTCAAAATTCCTTAATTTCCGCAGAATGACAATGAGGACATTCCAATGGGAAATTGTATTGTGTTTTACATATATTACAAAGTCCTATTTTATTTTCATTGATTTTATAGTAGCTAATATTTACGTCACATCTATTACACTTTGGGACATACCCACATTTTTGACAGAAAATACCGCTTGAAAATCATTTTTTATTTACGATAATTCATATTTTTTTATTATTTTTGATTTGTTTTTCCAAAGATGCTTTTGTGATTTCTGAAAAAATATAATCGGTTTCTCTCCTCATATCTACTAAAAAGATTCATTTATTTTTATGTTTGAATAATTCGTAATTCACTTTGTGGATATTTTTAATATAAAATTATCTGTATTATTATGTATAGGTATAATAATTTTTTTTTCAACAAAAAAAGAAAGGAAGGTAAAGGCAAACCTTTACCTCCCTCAGAAGCGTATTGTTTGGACTTTCGTCCTAGAATTTATCGTATTCTAGCCCGCTCCTAAATTGGCACTTATATTATATATAAAAATTCTTGATTTGTCAAATTTTTGATGACTTTTTTTCTGAAAGTTTGTAAGGGTGGTAGACAGCTTAATTTGATAAGCTTGTAGCTTTGAAAAATTGTTCAATATTTTTGATAGTTTGATTGAAGTCTTTTGTTTGATTACAAATTTCTTTTAATTCTTTTGATCCTGGAATGCCTTTTAAGTATTGGTGTAAATATGTTCTAAAGAGTAGAGGAGTATAGTAGATTTTTTCATAATTACTTTGGATATCAATAGATTCAATCTCTTGTAATTTGGGTTTTATTTTGTTTTTTCATAGATTCTTGGGATTTAGGTCTGATGTAAATATTTCAAATTTAGCTAGTAAATTTATGTGCTCCAGAATTGTTTCAAATTTTTCTTGTATTGTCGGACTATGATTTGTGAATATTCGTGGATTTCATATAGCTGATTGACCTATCATTACACCATCTAGATTCTGGATTTTATTTGTGATTTCATTGAAGTTTTTTATTGCTCAGTTTCATATGATTTTACAGTTTTTATTAGCTTTTTTTTTCAATTCATAAATAAATTCTCGGTCTCAATCTCCAGAATAAAGTTCTTTTAATGTTCTTGCATGAATTGTGATCATATGACAAAAATTACTAGCTTCTGTGAGAAAATCCATTTGTTTTTTTTTATCTTCCTCATTTAGTCCTGTTCTACTTTTGATGCTAAAGGGAACTTTTAGATTTTTTGAAAGAGTTTTAATTATATTCAAAGTAGATTCTTTATTTTTTAATAAAGCAGATCATCATCAGGATTTCATAACATTATTTGCTGGACAACCAGTGTTCAATTCAATTCAAAAAATTTTATTTCAGTATTTTTTTTCAATGTCCAAAGCAGTTTCCAAAAGTTTTTTTTTATTTCATCAAAAAATTTGTAATACTATTGGGTCTTCAAAATCCGTATGAATTATGTGTTTTATTACTTTATCTGGATTCGCGACATAGCCATCTGATGTCATGAATTCTGTCCGTAGAGTAAATTGATATTCAGGGTTTTTATTATATTTTTCAAATATTTTTTTTGTTATAACCCTACAGGCTAGGTCAGTAATCCCATCCATAGGAGCTAGTGCTAAAATCATTAAATTCTAATTTATAAGTCTAAAAACAACTTTAGTTTAGTTTTTTGAAAAATTAAAACAATTTGAAATTTGCTTTTTTTTATGTTTTTGTATATAATTGAATTGATTTATATTTTGTGAATGTTTTTATGAAAATTTGAAAACATATAAGAATTTGGTGGTTGGAATGAGATACTAACTCTGATCTAGATAAAAAAGAAATTGAAGTCAAGGACAATGTACCAGAGTGTGATGGTGTAGAAGTAGGAGCTGATTCCAATAAAAAATGTAATGTAGCTAAGTCTACTAGATTTTTTGATAAAATAGCATTATTGAAATTAGATGATTCCAAAAAAAGTGAAATAGCACAACAAATAATAAATGATTCGTACTCTACTAAACTATATTGGATACAGTTATTTTTGGCTTGTGTTATTGCTGCGTTATGATTGTTTATGAATTCTATCCCTGTTACAATCTGAGCTATGTTTATTTCACCGCTTTTATATCCTATAAAATCATTGTCATTTGCTATTACAAATGGTCATAAAAAAATGTATTTTAGAAGTATAAAAATATTGTTGCTGAGTATTTTTGTTGCTATTATATCTAGTATATTTGTTTCAGTCATTGTTCCATTTTCTCATATTACACCAGAAATAACATCTAGAATTTCTCCCACTATTCTTGATCTTTTTGTGGCTTTATTTTCATGAGCATTTGCTTTTTTATCTTTATGAATTAAAAAATTAGAAGAGACTATTGCTGGTGTTACAATCGCTGTTTCACTTTTACCACCACTTTCTGTAGTTTGAATCTGAATGTATTTTTTAGATTTTTCTATAATTCAAGGTAGTTTCTTATTGTTTTTAACTAACTTAGTGGCGATAATTATTGTTTGAGTGATTATATTATATCTATTTTGATTCTTCCCGACCAATAGGGCTTGACAAAAGAGAAGTTTGATTGTATTCCTGATGGTGTTCTTCTTTGTTCTGCTTATCATTTTCCCTCTTAAAAAATCTATGTTGCAAATTTCTGATAATATTAAAATAAACAATCAAATAAATGAAACTATAAAATCTTATTTTAAGTCTATAGATACGAAAATATATTTAGATAAGGTTTCTTTCCAAAATTTATGAGATGATTTAATTCGTATCAATTCTGTTTTGAATGTTCCAAGTGATGTTTTAATTACTAATGAAAATAAGACCGATTTGACAAAAATATTATCATTAAATTTACAAAAATCTATTGAGTTGGATCTGAGTATAGTTGGAATTTCTAGTGTATATATTTCAAAAGAACCAACCAAAGAACAATTGATGGTGTCCAAAGTGAAAAATGTTTTTGATAGTACATTTAAGTGAATTGTTTTATTGGATTATAAGTTCTTACAACAAGAAAAAATTATATTATTTTTAAACTTATATTCTCCTAAAGAAGTAGATAGGGATGATATATATGATACTTTATTATCTGATTTGAAATCAGAATTTTCTGATGAGATAGAACTAATAATTCAATGGCAAATTAATTGAAATAGCAAGGAAGAAACTATTGAGTTGGATAATTTGTCTAGCTGACAGTTGGATTTATCAGGGTCATTGGAGAGTTTATAAAGTTAGAAAGCCTGCCTGCCATGTAGCCAATACTGCGGGGCGTGGCGGAGCGGGGTTTGTAAAGTTAGAAAGTTACAAGCTTATCCCGCCCATACTCTTGTAGTTTTATAGAGCTTGCAGGATTTGGCGGAGCTGGGGAAACGAACTCCATTCTATGAAAGGAGACAGTTTTGTTGTTTTTCCTACTGGCTTAAATTTCCATAGCGGAAAGCAAGCAACTTCCTCCAAAGAAGGGAGGCAGTTTTGTTGTTAGTAATTTCCATTTTAATTGTAGTTCCGCGATTCTGCGGGGCGGGGCTGCAAGAAGTGGGTTGTGAAATATTCGTTAACAGATAATTGGATTCTGCAAATAAATTCTTCGTAACAATAATGCTCAGAAAGACAATGATGTAGCTAAAATTAAGGCAGGATTATGAAAATCTATAAACACTTGAAAAAAAATAACAGCTTCTTATTATTTAAAAGCTTTTATTTTTTTTATTAAAATATGAAAAAATTTATAGTATTTTTAAAGTGAATTTTGATGTGAACTTGTGATGTGATACCATGAGTTAGTTGATGAACAATCGCTTTTATTACTTGAATATATGATAAACTTATTGATTCTTTATATTGATTCAACTTATCCACATTAAAATTAGTTTTTAAATGAAAGTTTAAAGAAGCTTGGAATGCAGTAAATTGATCTTTTTTGTTAACATTATTTGCATGAATACTAGTTGCTGTATTAACTTTTGCGAAACTTATTAGTTTTTTACTGATCAACCATCCTTCTTATGTTTGGGCGTTCTTTTTCGGATTAGTGCTTTCATCCGTAGTTATTTTAATTAAATCCTTAAAAAGCTGATTCAAAGTTATTTATTTATT
>JGI24711J26586_10003375_pt1 | contig 10607 bp, 7 predicted proteins | sample BioPla3DNA1_FD_26586 | JGI IMG/M metagenome (IMG submission 26586)
GAAGGAATTATTAAATCATAAGAATAAATATATAAATATTGATGTAATAAAATATATTAATCAATATTTTAAATAAAGAGGATATAGATGAAGAAAAAATTATTAAGTAAAACATATTTAAGAGATGTTACAAAATATGAAATAAAATTTGATTTATCAAATGATGATTATTATTTAGCTGTTAAAAAGTTAATTGAAACTAAACCATTTATTCTAACAAATGGTTTAAAGGTAATGGATAAGGGTTATTATATTTTAGAATTGCTTCCAAAGAATGAAAATTATTCACTTAGAGTATATTTTAATGAAAACAAAGAAATTCTAGAATATTATATTGATATTAGTTTAAATAATGGAATGGATGAGGAATGTAGGATTCCATATTATGATGATTTATATATTGATATAACGATTGTTAAAGACAAAGTAGAGGTTCTTGATGAAGATGAGCTTGAAGAAGCTTTACAATCTGGATTAATAAGTAAAGAAAAATATGAGCTTGCCCATAAAGTAAAAAATCAACTATTAAAAGAAATAAAAGATAAAAGTAATAAATATATTAATATGGATTTAAAATCTTTATTATAGAAAGGGAAAATTATTATGCAACTTGTATTAGGAGACGAAAATGAAGTTTATGAACTTGCTAGTTTAAAAATAAAAGAAACTGAAAATAAATATATTAAAAAAGGCATTAATGATTTATCAGAGAAAGAAAAGAAAATTAAAGCGAAAAGTTTAGTATTAGTATATAAGAAGACAAATAGAGTTATATTAGAGTTAAATATGATTCAAAATCAACATTATTATCCTCTTAGTATATTAGATTATGCAAGAATTATGAAAAAATATATGAAAAAGGAGATTCCATCATTACCAATTATGTCATTAGATTCTCATGATTATAATTTTTGTGATTTTAATTGTAAGGATTGTTTAGCTATTGATACAAGGCAATGGGCTCAAAAAAATTTGGGATATACTACATATGATATTGAAACTTATGAAAAGACTTTAAAGGAAATATCAAGGTATTCCCAAAAAAGAGGCCTTGATAGTGTAAGGTTTGAGATGTCTGGTGAAGGAAATCCCGATATGTATCCTCATAGGGCAAGAATAATAGAATATGCAGCAACAAAATGTAATATGAAGTGTGTTTATGTGTCCTCTGGAAGTATGTTAGATGAAAAGACGATTGATGCGTTATGTAAATATGCTTACTATATAAGAATTAGTTTACCAGGCATTAATAATGAATCTTATTCTCTTTATTCTAATCAAGTATCTGATAATAAATTTACATATGATGATGCTATGAATTTAATTGAAAAATTAGTTAAAAAAAGAAAGGAATATAATAGAGAAGACAAACTAATGATTGGTGCAAGAGCATGTATGAGACCGGAAAATGAAGGATATTATATAAAAACTGCTAAGAAACTTGGAGAAATTGGCGCTGATAGTTTTCAAATAGTTAAAATATTAATTCCTTTAGGTGATAAAATAGAAAAATATCGAATACCTCAAGAAACGGTTGATGAATTAACCCACTTACATAAAAATTATGAAGATTATGGCTTAATGCATATCCAAACTCCTCATAAGCTTGATTATATGTATTATCATCGTGAACTTGAGGATCTTACTAAACCTAGTCAATGTTATAGCTCACTTGTATCACCAATTTTGTATGGTCCTAATTTAGTGATTTGCACTCATTGGGAAAAAATTAAAGATATTAATAATTCCCACTACGGTAAAATGAGGGGAAATATAAATGAGCTTGAAGATATAATGCATAATGAACATGCCAATTATATTCGTAATATCGTTCCCAAGAATTGTTCTTCTTGTTGTTCAATATTTGACAATCAAGTATTAGAAATGATTAAAGCTCAACTTGTTCTTGTTGATGACCTAGATGATGTTGAGTTTTATTTAACTTATTAGGAAAAGTTATGTATTCATTTAATATTGTTTTAACAGAAAAATGTAATATAAGTTGTCCTCATTGTTATATGTCTTGTAGTCATCTTTCAAACGGAAGAACAATGAGCAAAGAAAATATTACAACTATTATTAAGAGGCTTCCATTAAATACACGTAAAGTGGTGTTGACTGGAGGTGAAGTTTTTTGTGAAAAAGAATTACTTTTTTATGCTATAAAAACAATTAGAAAGCATTATCCAGATGTTATTATTGAATTAGAATCAAATGGAAAATATATATATAGTAAGGAAGATATAAAAGTAGTATTAACATATTTAAAGACCATTGGTGTTAATAGTATTGTATTTTCTGATGATCCTTTTCATCAACAAGGAGGTGTTGATCTTTTAAAGGTAAGAAAGATTAAAGAATATGAGGATAATAATACTCCAAAAATAAAATATTTAATTTTAAATAAAGCTCTTGAAATTGGAAGGGCTAGAAATTTAGATGATAATAAAGTTGAAAAAAGAAATTGTATGAATAATGAAAATACAACAAATAACCCATACTTTTTTGTTGATGTAGAAGGTTTTGTTTATTTGTGTGCATGGAAAATAATTCCTCATATAGGTAATATTATATATGAACAGTTAAGTGATATTCTTTTTAGACTAAAAGAAGAATTTAATAGTTTAATTTTACGTGGAGAAATACTCAAGGCTATTAACATAAACCACAATCCCAAAGAGAATCAGAAAATAGTTAATGATAAAGGAGAATGTATGCTTTGTTATACTACCTTTTCCAGAAAGAAAAAATAATGTTCTTGACATTAATAGGTCAGTTATGTTACGATACTCATCCTGATAAGAAAGGGAGGTTTGTAATATGCAAGATAAAGAAAATATGCCTTATAATTTAGCACTTGAAAGAAGAGTAAGAGATTTTGCAACTGTTGATATTAATGTAATAGCAGGACAACAAGATAATCCCCAAAGATATGATGCTATTGAAGCAATCGATTTTTTTACAAGGAACTATACTGAAGCAGAACTTTATGATTTAATATTAAAAGCTAATATTACTGACGACAACTATTTGGCAGGAAGACTATGGGTAATTAATAACAAGAGATATAGATATGATGTTTTAACAAAAAAAGAATCTCTTGATATCGAAACAATCTTAAAAGAGTGTTTAAATGAAAATGACATCAAAGGGCTTTTTTTAAATACATTTAATAAATATGCTCCGGAATTATTTAATGAGATGAGAAATGCAATTCAAAGCAAAAATATTGGAAAGGCAATGAGCATAAGTAGAAAGCTTTCATACTTAGCAGCAAGAAATATTTATTTTGATATGAATAAAGAATTGAACTTTGGAAAAGGACGAGTTAGGAAGATAAAAGACGCAGCTTAAAAAGCTGTTTTTTATTGTAAAGAAAGTGTCTTTAATCTTTACAAGCGCCAAGATAAAATTTATAATATATTTTAATTTCAGGGAGGCGCGTTATGAATAATCAAATTCCAGTTCTTATCTTACATGAGTTAATTATTCTTCCTAATCAAGAGCTTAAACTTGATTTATCTAATGAGCTATCTAAAAGGATTATTAAAGTAGCATCTAAGGATAGTAATAGTGAAGTTTTAATTATTGCGCCAAGATCTTTGGCTGAAACAGAACCTTCGATAGCAGATCTTCCTACAATAGGTGTAGTTACAAATATAAAAAGTAAAATAGAACTTTCTAATGGCAAAATGAGAGTTGTTTTAAGAGGTAAAGAGCGTGTTAGAATAGAAAAATATTATCAAAATCCTGAGACTAATATTTTAAAATGTAGTATATCGTTAGTTGAATTGCCATTATTTGATAAAGCAAAAGAAAAAAGCATTCGAAGAAAATTAATTTCTCTTGTAAAAGAGTATATTAGTAAAGATAAATCGGTTAGTAATAGTATTGTATCTTCGATTGAAAAAAACGAAGACTTAAATATTATTACCGATATTATTACTTCATTTATTCCCTTAAGTTTTAATAAAAAATTAGAATATATGGAATGTATTAATCCTTTAATAAGAGCAACAAATTTAATAGATGATTTAAATGAAGAAATATCAATTAATGCTATTGATGATGAGTTAAATGAAAAATTGGAACAAAATCTTGAAAGTAGTCAAAGAGAATATATTTTAAGAGAAAAATTAAAAGAGATTAATAATGAACTTGGGTTAAGTAAAGAATCGGATGTTCTTAAATATAATGAACTAATTGATACTTTAAAAGTTAATAAACAAACTAAAGATAAACTTTATAATGAAGTTCACAGACTTTCCTCAGCTTCTGAATATAGCCCTGAAGCTGCTGTTATTAAAAATTATTTGGATACCGTAATTAATCTTCCTTGGGATAAAGAAGTAAAGCAAACTACTAGTTCTAAAGAAATTTTAAATAGTTTAAATCAAACCCATTATGGTCTTGATAATATTAAAGAAAGAATTTTAGAATATGTTGAACTAAAAAATAAGAATCCTAAATTAAAATCACCGATAATATGTTTTGTTGGACCACAAGGGGTAGGAAAAACATCAATAGCTATGTCTATAGCTTCTGCTTTGAATAGAAATTTTTATAAAATAAGTGTTGGTGGTTTAAATGATTCAACAGAACTTATTGGCTCAAGAAGAACATATCTTGGAGCAGCTCCAGGTAAAATTATTCAAGGAATACTTAAATGTAAAAGTAAAAATCCTTTAATATTAATTGATGAAGTAGATAAAATGGTTAAAGATTATAAAGGTGATCCTGCTTCTACAATGTTAGAGATTCTTGATGAAACACAAAATCACTTATTTACAGATAATTATATTGAAGAACCATTTGATATTTCTAATGTAATGTTTATTTTAACAGCTAATAGTAAGGAAAATATTCCCGAAGCTTTGCTTGATAGATTGGAAATAATAGAGCTTTCTAGTTACTCTGTATATGAAAAAATTGATATCGCAAGAAATTATTTAGTTAAAGATATTTTTGAAGAATATAAAAGTGATTTAAAAATAAATAAAGAAGTAATAGAATATATTGTTGTAAATTATACAAAAGAACCAGGGGTAAGAGAGCTTAAAAAAATTCTTGAAAAGTTAATTAGAAAAGTATGTGTATATGATTCTGATTATAAAAGTATTACAACAGCACTTGTTAATAAATATTTGGGATTAAAGAAAACTAATTTCTTACCTAACATTAGAGACTTTGGAATAGCTAATGTTCTTGCTTGTATAAATAGTGGTGGACTTGTATCTCATGTTCAGGTTGCTAAAGCATCTGGTAAAGGTGATGTTATTGTTACAGGTAACAGTGGCGATATTTTAAAAGAAAGTGTTCAAGTAGTTTTAGGTTTTTTATTAAGTCAATATGACATAAAAAAAGATAATATTGATATTTATGTTCATTTTTTAGAAAACGCTAAAAGAAAAGAGGGACCTTCAGCAGGAGTTGCAATAGCAGTAGCTTTATTATCAATGTTTGAGAAAAAATTAATTCCTTCGGATGTTGCTTTTACTGGAGAGTTAACCTTAAAAGGAGATATTCTTCCTGTGGGAGGAATAAAAGAAAAGATTTTAGCTTCGTCATCAAGTGGAATTCAAAAAATATTTATTCCTAAAGCAAATGAAAATGATTTAATAGGAGTTCCTATTGAAGTTTTGGATAATATTGTAGTTAGAATGGTTAACAATTTTAGTGAAGTTTATGAAGAACTTTTTTATAAAGAGTTGTAATTTTTTAAAAAATGTGTATAATATAAGACATTTAAAGGGGGAAATAGGATATGAAAAAGAAAACTAAGCTTTTAATTGTTATTATTTTCTTTTTGATATCCTTTTATATTTCATTTGATGTAATTGATAAAAAACCGATTATAATTAATGAACCTAAAATAATTCAAAAAGAAAAATATGAAGAACAAATCACATCATTAAAAGATAAATATCAAAATGATGATGTTAAAGCTATGCTTTCAATAGAAAACACTTCCTTTTCTTCGGTCATAGTTCAAGGAACTGACAATAGTTATTATTTAAATCATTTACCAGATAAAACTAAAAATATTATTGGCTCAGTATTTATTGATTACCGTATTGATATTGAAAATACTAAAAAGATCCTTATATATGGTCATAGTTCTCCTTCGTTTACAATTCCAATTATGATAATAGAAAATTATGAGAATAAGGATTATGCCCTTAAAAATCCATATATATATTTAGAAACAGAAAAAGAGAAAAAGAAATATCAAGTAATTGGATCAACTATTGAAACTAATGATTGGACTTATATGAAATTAGATTTTAAAGATGAAGAAGAATTGCAGGAACATTATGATTATTTATTAAGTAAAAGTTTTTATAAATTAGATAGTTTAAATGCCAAAGATGAAATATTAATAATTCAAACTTGTTCTACTAATAAGAAGTATAAAAATTATCAAAAGAAATATTTTTTAGTTATAGCTAAAAAGATTAAGGAATAATATAATAAAAACAACAAGAATATTTAATGAATTTAATCAAATTATGAAGATAAAAACCGGGTTTTTATCTTTTTTTAATAAAAAAATACGTTTTTACTTGACAAATATGCAGAAAAATGTAAAATAAGTAACTAACAAGTTGGGTATTTTTGCCTTAACTTCTCAGGGGATTTTGGATTATTATTAAAAATAAGCCTCAATTTTGAAGTTAATGGTGATATCTAACTTTTGATATATAAATCATTAATTAAATAAAAAGGAGGCTTTTATTAATGAAAAAACATTTATTAAAGTTAACTAAAATACTTGTTGTATTTGCGTTAATGCTTAACGTTTTTGAGCCTTTAATGGTACTTGCTGCAAAGCCTACTACTGCAGAAAAGGGACAAATTTATAATCCTCAAACTGATACAGTAGGAGATAGCGCAACTATTACTGAAGGTTCATTTACTAACCCTGGTGATGTACAGGTACAAAAGATAGTATCTAAAACAACAACTGAAGGTGTTTATAATGTTGAGTTTAAAGTACGTGGTAAAAAAGTACAAGAAACTTCAGTTAGACCTGTTTATGCTGTTGTTGTAATGGATACATCTGGCTCAATGAGAAATACAGCAGGAAATCCAAAATGGACAAATGCGGTTAACGGGGCTAAGACTTTTGCATCTACATTACTTCAAGAAATTCCAACTGCTCAAATTGCTTTGGTAACGTTTGCAGGTGATAAGTATCCAAATCAGGCATGGGATGATGCTGAAGTGCGTAGAGGATTTGCAAGTAGCAATCTTAATAACGTAAACTTTGGTGATGCAGAAGGTGGAACAAATGTTGAAGCTGGTTTAAGAGAAGCAAGAATTCTTTTATCTAATACTTCAATACCATCAAATGCAGCAAAATTTGTTGTTCTTATTGGAGATGGTGAGCCAACATTCTATTATGATGATAATGGTAAAACTCAAGGTCCAGGTAATGGCTATAGTGAGGAGTCTATTCAAGAAGCTTATGGCGAAGCAAATTTAATTAAAAATGCTGGAGTAGATGTATACACTTTAGGTTATTCAGTAACTCCAGGTGGAACCGCTGAAACTGTACTTAAAAATATAGCATCAAAACCAGAAAATTATTTTGCAGCTAGTCCAGAACAAGTGTCTGCTGCATTTATAGCAATTGCAACACAAATTTCTACATTTGCTGCAGGAGTTAATCCAACAATTGTTGATAATGCTGGCTCGGCATTTACTATCACAAGCGGAAGTGGAACATTATCGCTTGAGGGTGATATAACTGAAGAATGGAAATCAGTAGGTTCACTTCAAATAACTATTGATGGTAATTCACCAACTGGTTGGTATCCAACTAATGATGGTTTTACATTATCATATACTGATTATAATAATGTAAATCAAACTATTGATTATAATACTAATCCAGAAGTATATTGGATTCAAAACAAATATAATTATGTAATTAATTATTATAAAGATAGCATTAGTTCTTCAAATTTTATAACTAAAGAAGAAGGCGAGGCATTTCTTGGTGAAGAAATTACTGCTGATACAACAGTACATATACCACCTGGATATAAATTTGTTGGCGAAGCTCCAAAGATGACTATTGTTGAAACAGGAAATGTTTTAAATGTAGTTTATGTAAAAGATACCTTTGGATATAAAGTAGAATATTATTATGACAATGTAAAAAATGATAATTTAACAGTAACTGGTTCAGCTGAATATGGCAGCATAATTAATACATATACAGATAAATTAATAGCTGGTTATGAATTGGAAAAAACAGAAAATTTCCCACTTACAGTAAGTGAAAATGAAAATAACAATGTTATAAAAGTATATTATAAAAAGGGACAATATAATTACACAGTTAATTATTATTATGATAATGTTCAAGATACTACAGCAACAGAAAATAAAACTGCTTATTATCTTGATGTTATTGAAACTTATGAAGAAAAGAATAAAACGGGTTATAAACTAAGTCATGTTAATGGGATTCCACTTACAATAGGTGCTAATCCTGCTGAAAATTATATTAATGTATATTATGTAAAAAACACTTTTGGATATACAGTAGAATATTATTATGATGGTGTTATAGATACTAGTAAGACCGAAAGTGGTACGGCATTATTCGAAAGTCAAATTACAACATATACTGATAAAAATATTACGGGATATAAACTTGAAAAAGAAGAAAACTTACCACTTACAATAGGTGCTAATCCAGATAACAATGTAATCAAGGTATATTATGTAAAGAATACCTATGCATATACAGTAGAATATTACTATGATGGCGTTATCAATAATTCTAAAACTGAAAGTGGTACGGCATTATTTGGAAGTCAAATTACAACATATATTGATAAGAATGTTGATGGATATAAGTTTGAAAAGACAGAAAATCTACCACTTACAATCACAGCAGTAGCAGCAAATAATGTTATAAAAGTATACTATGTAAAAAATATGATTGGATATACTGTAGAATACTACTATGATGGTGTTATCAATAATTCTAAAACTGAAAGTGGTACAGCATTATTTGGAAGTCAAATCACAACATATACTGATAAGAATATTGCTGGATATAAGTTTGAAAAGACAGAAAATCTACCACTTACAATAACTGGGGTAGCAGCAAATAATGTAATTAAAGTATATTATGTAAAAGATAGCTTTGCTTATACAGTAGAATACTACTATGATGGCATTATAAATAATTCTAAAACTGAAAATGGTACAGCATTATTTGGAAGTCAAATCACAGGATATACTGATAAGAATATTACTGGATATAAACTTGAAAAAGAAGAAAACTTACCTTTAACAATTACAGAAGTAGCAGCTAATAACGTAATCAAAATATATTATGTAAAGAATACTTATGGATATACAGTAGAATACTACTATGATGGTGTTATAGATAATTCTAAAACTGAAAATGGTACAGCATTATATAATAGTAAAATTACAACATATACTGATAAAAATATTACAGGTTATAAACTTGAAAAAGAAGAAAATTTACCACTTACAATCACAGAAGTAACAGCTAACAATGTGATCAAGGTATATTATGTAAAAGATAGCTTTGCATATACAGTAGAATACTACTATGATGGCGTTATCAATAGTTCTAAAACTGAAAATGGCACAGCATTATATAATAGTAAAATTACAACATATACTGATAAAAACATTGCAGGATATAAACTTGATAAAGAAGAAAATTTACCTTTAACAATCACAGAGGTAGCAGCTAATAATGTAATTAGAGTATATTATGTAAAAGATACTTTTGCTTATAGAATTGAATATTACTATGATAATGTAATAGATAGTTCTAAAACAGAGACATCTAGTGCATTATATCAAGATGTAATATCAACATATACTGATAAAAACATTACTGGATATAGATTAGATAAGACAGAAAACTTACCACTTGTTGTTGGTAATGTTGAAAACAATAATGTAATTAAAGTGTATTATGTAAAAAATACATATCAATTTAAAGTATTTTACTTCTATGATAATTTAATAGATAGTTCTAAGACAGAGACATCTAGTGCATCATATCAAGATGTAATTGATACATATACTGATAAAAATATTACAGGTTATAAACTTGATAAAGAAGAAGGTCTTCCACTTACAATCACAGAAGTAGCAGAAAATAATGTTATTAAAGTATATTATGTAAAAGATACTTTTGGATATACAATAGAATATTACTTTGATGAAGTAATAGATGAAACCCTAACAGAAAATTTAACAGCAATATATGGAGAAGAAATAAGTACATATCCTGATAAATTAATTGAAGGTTATATACTTAACAAAGTAATAGGATGTCCGCTTATAGTAAGCGAAGATCCTAAGAAAAATGTAATTCAAGTACATTATGTAACTTATGGACAAGGTACAATTGAAGATCCAGAACCTCCACATACTGAAGTAGTTGTTTCAAATAACAGAAGTATAAATACTGTTTATCTTTATAAAAAAGAGGAAGAAGAAAAATAAGTTGTAAGTTTTAATTACAAATTATAATAAAAGTGAAGAAATATTTAAAAGTCTTCACTTTTTCCTTGTTATATTTGTTGCTTTTTATATATTAA
>JGI24711J26586_10003379_pt1 | contig 10599 bp, 6 predicted proteins | sample BioPla3DNA1_FD_26586 | JGI IMG/M metagenome (IMG submission 26586)
GAAAAAATCTATAGCGGGTGCAGGGAATCCGTGTCTCCCGTCAACCAGCATCACATCCAATTCCATCCCTGCGATACGAGGAAGGGCCCGTTCGGAGCGTTCGCAAATTAGTGATAGATTATTTTTAAGCTCACCCCGCGACTGGAGATAGTCTCTAATATTCTTAGCTTCTTGCTGGCTAGGAGCTATTGCTGTATGATAACCACCACATATGGCAAAGATCAAGGTGCTGAACCCCATTCCTGTTTCCAGAGTAACAGATTGGGGGCTAAGATTGGCTTCAATGAAATAGTAAACAGCGTTGTCATGGAACTTCCATGTAACGGGTTTTCCTTCTTTATTAAGGTGTATTAAAGGGTTTTCTTTTAGAATTTCATCGGTCTTCATAATGGCTTTTTGTGTGTTTTAATTCAATTTTGCTTTAATTATGATCATTATATTGTTTTGTTGTCCGCGAGAATATCACAACTGGATTGGTCGAATTTCATTTTGGGCAAAACAGTAACAAATTGGGGATATAGCAGGCAAGCGAATTAACGAAAACCACAGCTATTCCTCATTATAGGCCAGAAACCGCGCTGTTCCGCTTAACTACGCGAAGACGACGGTCATACGCCTCTGCGAGGGAAAAATAATGAATAAATACGCCGATCTTCAGCCGCGGTAATTATGTCCCCAAAAATAGTAGTTTTCGGTTTTTTTAGCAAAATTGTTGTCCTGCTGGCCCAAATCAAATAAAGAATCGAAGAAATACTTTGAGTTGAACAATCGGTTGCAGGGTACCCTCCACAAGGTGCCGGGTCCCCTGAACCGTGACGTTATCCGTTTTCTATGACCGCCGAGAGCTGGCATTCTGAGTTCAATCCATCCAAGTTCCTGAGCCGCGTGAACTTGGCGCAGCTTATCGAACGAAATGAGGCGTACAACGAAAGCTCAATCAGCGACGCAAAGTCTCCTTGCATACTGTGCGGAAAGACTTACTCGCGCGGCATTCTATTGAATGACAAATCTTTCCTCTGCCAACAGTGCTATTCCGAGGTGGCGCTGATTTCATACCCCGAGAAATATGAAGCGCTTCGCCGCCAGTTCGTTATGGCGACAGAAGCACGACGACTTGCATGGGAGGGATTTCGGGGAAGGTTTGAGTACAAATCAGAAGAAAGCGCCCTGGTATTCCTTGGCTGGGCATCCCTCCTTCTCGCGTTTGCTAATCCCGCGTTCTTGATCCTGACTGCCATTCTTCTGGCCGTCGGCTACTCGAAGAACTCCGCGAACAAGCAGAAGACTGACGAGTGGCTAAACCGGAAAGCCCAGTGGGAAAAGAGCAACCCCGTACCGCCGGAGCCGACGCTTAGACACTTTCACGATCCAACGGCCGAACTGACACATAGAGATCGGCAGATTCTCAAGATATTCAATCACTGGCCAGGATACCCTCCATTCTGGAAGTACCTTCGCTCTGTAGTCATCAGCAGAGACTCCAATCGCTGCCAAGTAACGGGGTGCCCTTCAAGATTGGAATTGCATGTTCACCATATGCGCCCCGTAGCGGAAGGTGGAACCCATTCCCCAGACAACCTCGTTTCGCTATGCGATTTTCACCATGCACTTGAGCCAGAGAAGGGCCACGAAAGGATTTGGGGCGACATCAAGACGAGATATTTCACGCTTGTTTGCGCTCACGAAAGAAGTAACCGAGCAAGCGACGGGAGCCATCGAGTCCGCGCACATCTCCGTCGGCTGCAACTTGTTACGCTGGACGAGTTGCGCGAATTGACGAAGACATACGGCTTCTGCTGCCCTAGTTGCGGCGAAACCAAAATCAAGTTTCTCCTGTATAGCGACAAGAACCTCATCAAGGTCGAGTGCCCAACTTGCCAGAAGGCAACCGAAGGTCCGCAACAGCTCACGGAAGAAACCGGCCCGCTTCTCGCCGAGGTATTGGGCGTTACTCGAAACAAGGGCAGATGGAAAGCCAGATGGGATATGCTTTCCGAAAGAAGAAGTGCTACGTGGGGCACTTGGAGCGGCCACACAATAGCCGCGAAGCGCAAGCAGCATAAGGAAAAGGTCGAAACAACTAAGTCCGCCCCTTCCTGTCCCAAGTGCGGTTCGCCAATGAAAGTGGTACGACCGCGCCCCACTGACAAATGGAAAGCATTTTGGGGCTGCACGCAGTATTCCGTTTCGGGCTGTAAAGGGAGCGCAAAGTATTTTCCACCAAACGGCTAACCCGGCAGTCGAGCGGACCTGCGCGAAAAGCCGCGCAGGCCGCTCACTTCTACGTTATCCGTCGCTATTGTTGGTTCATGCAATAAAGGATTCGCAAACTCCAGATAACATTACCGCACTACAATCTGATTACGTTGCGACATGGACGAAGACTGGTGGCGGCAACGAATCATCCGTCCAAAAGACATCCATGATAAAACGCTGCGGCAAAATGCTGTTGTCCTTGATGCCCTCCAGGATCGAGCATTTTGCAAGATCGCGTTATGAGGCCATCCGTTTCTATGGCGTCAAGACGCATCCTTGTTTTTCGATAGCCCCTCAAGACTATTTTGCGAGTGATTGGCTTGACCCGCAAGGTGGTTCGCTGGCCGGTCAGCCATAAGGTCGGACTATCGGCCGGGATATAGGGGAGGGTGTCCTCTCTGCATTTGGGTTAGGGGGAGGCTTTTGCGCGGTCATTCCGTTCAGGCCTGATTCGGGGTGCTCCGTCTGCTTGCGGGGCTATCCTGGTTGAATTTTTTTTACGGATTTGCTTCACAAATGGGGGAAGGCGTGTCTATTCTTTGCGCTTAAAAATTTTTTGGAGCACGAGAATGACGACAGATTTGAGTTTTTGGGAGATGGCTTGCCAGCAGTTCGACCGCGTGGCGGACAGGATGAATTTGGCGCCGAATTTGCGGGCGCGGCTGCGGCGGTGTCAGCGGGCGATGATTGTGTCGGTGCCGGTGAAGATGGATGACGGGCGGGTGGAGGTGTTCGAGGGGTATCGGGTGCAGCACAATACCGAGCGGGGGCCGGCGAAGGGCGGGATTCGCTTTCACCCGGATGTGAGCTTGGATGAGGTGAAGGCGTTGGCGATGCTGATGACCTGGAAGTGCGCGGTGGTGGGGATTCCGTTTGGGGGGGGCAAGGGTGGCGTGATTTGTGATCCGTCGAAGATGAGCCGGGGGGAGATTGAGCGGGTGACGCGGCGGTACACGAGCGAAATTGCGCTGATTATCGGGCCGAATCGCGATATTCCGGCGCCGGATGTGAATACGGATGCGCAGGTGATGGCTTGGATTGTGGATACGTTCGCGATGACGGTGGGGCATGCGGAGCCGGGCGTGGTGANGGGCAAGCCGCTGGAGCTGGGGGGCAGCGCGGGGCGGCAGGATGCGACGGGGCGCGGGGTGTCGGCGGTGGCGCATGCGGCGGCGGAGCGGATTGGCTTGAAGCCGGCGCAGAGCACGGTGGCGATTCAGGGGTTTGGCAATGTCGGCAGCGTGACGGCGAAGTTCATGGAGGAGCGGGGCTACAAGGTGGTGGGGGTGACGGATATCGGCGGCGGGTTGTTTAATCCGAAGGGGCTGGATGTGCGCGCGTTGCGGGCGCATGTGAAGGCAAGCCCCATCAAGCAAATCAAGGGGTTCGCGGGCGGAGAATATGTGGCGGACCCGGCGGCGGCGAATGCGCGGCTGTTGAGCATGCCCGTGGATATTCTGGCGCCTTGCGCGCTGGAGCGGCAGATTCATTCGCAGAATGCCGATGCGGTGCAGGCGAAGATTGTCGTGGAGGGGGCGAACGGGCCGACGAGTCCCAACGCGGATGAGATTCTGGCGAAGAGGGGCGTGATTGTCGTGCCGGATGTGCTGGCGAATGCTGGCGGGGTGACGTGCTCCTATTTTGAGTGGGTGCAGAACATGCAGGGCTATTATTGGGAGGAGTCCGAGGTGAATGAGCGGCTCGACCGCCGGATGATGCTGAGCTTTGAGGATGTGTATCAGGTGGCGGCGCGCGAAAAGTGCGGGCTGCGGATGGCGGCGCAAATGCTGGCGGTGGGGCGCGTGGCGGAGGCGACCAATCTCCGCGGGATTTATCCGTAGCGAGGGGCGGGGTTTTTTGGTAGGGTTGCCCTCAAAGAAGGAAGGCAACGCATGAGAATTCGCACCCGCTTCGCGCCCAGCCCGACGGGCAATGTTCATATCGGCAATATCCGCGCCGCGATTTACAACTGGCTTTTTGCGCGGCATGAGGGCGGGGAGTTTTTGCTGCGGATTGAGGACACGGACCTCGCGCGTTCGACGCCGGAGGCGGTGCGGACGGTGCTGGATTCGCTGGCGTGGCTGGGGCTGACGGTGGATAACGAGCCGCTGTATCAGAGCACGCAGCGCGAGCGGCATCTGGAGGTGGCGGAGGAGCTGTTGTCCAAGGGGGCGGCGTATCGGGAGGATCGCGGGGGCACGGGGCGCGGGGAGGCCGTGGTTTTCAAAATGCCGGGCTGTGACATCACGTATGACGACCTGATTAAGGGGCCTATCACCAAGAAGGCGGCGGACCTGAAGGATTTTGTGATTGTGCGTTCGGATGGCTCGCCGGTGTTTCATCTGGGGAATGTGGTGGATGACATCACGATGGGGATTACGCATGTGATTCGCGGCGATGACCATGTGGAGAATACGTTCAAGCATGCGGCGATGTATGCGGCCATTGGCGCGCCGCCGCCGAGGTTTGCGCATTTGCCGATGATTGTGAACGCGCAGGGCAAGCCGTATTCCAAGCGCGACGGCGATGCGTATGTGGGGGAGTTTCAGGAGAAGGGTTTTTTGCCGGAGGCGTTGTTCAATGCGCTGGCGCTGCTGGGGTGGAGTCCGGGCGACGACCGCGAGATTTTGACGCGGGAGGAAATGATTGAGGCGTTCACGCTGGAGCGCGTGCGCAGCTCGCCGAGCCAGCTTGATATGACGAAGCTGCTGTGGTTCAACGGGCAGCATCTGAAGCGGCGCGCGCCGGAGGAGCAGGTGGCGGGGTATGTCGCGGCGTTGCGGCAGCAGGGGCTGTGGCGGGAGGATATTTCGGAGGATTATCTGCGGGCGGTGATTGCGTGCATGGGCGAGCGGGTGCGGCTGTATAGCGAGCTGGGCGAGCAGGCGGCTTACTTTTTCACCGAGGATTATGTGTATGACGAAAAGAGCGTGCGCAAGCGTTTGCTGAAGGAGGGGGCGCTGGGCATTTTGCGGGAGGAGTTGAGCGCGCTGGAGGCGGTTGGTGAGCCGTACACGGCGGCGAACACCGAGGAGGCGTTGCGCGCGCTGGCGGAGCAGACGGGGCGGACGATGGGCGACATGGTGCATCCCGTGCGCGTGGCGGTTTCGGGGACGGCGGTCGGGCCGGGGCTGTTTGAGTTGCTGGCGACGCTGGGGCGCGCGCGGGTTTTGGCGCGTATTCGGCGCACATTGGAAAAATTTGAGACCCAGGAATAAGGCAAAAATGACCCGTTTGGGGAAGCTGGAAGGTGTAGGGCGTTTTATAAAACGGTCTACACTTTTTTGTGGCGTGAACGGCCGTGATTGGGGGGGGCGTTTGTTGGGCGGGGCGCTGATTGGGGCGGCGCTGGTTGGGGCGGCGGGGTGTGCGTCGGTGAAGCGTTCGCGGCTGGAGGTGACGCGTCCGGTGCATTGGACGGTGACGGCGTCGGAGTCGGCGGAGGGCTTCGGGCCGGCGTGCGCGGTGGATGGCCAAACCAACACCTGGTGGCGCAGCGGGAAAAGCGAGCCGCAGTGGTTGCAGATTGATTTGGCTCGGCCGGTGATGGTGTGCGGTTTTTCGCTGCAGTGGGGGCGGCCGCATGCGGTGGCGTATGCGGTGCGGACGAGCCGCGATGGCGTGAATTGGGCGCTGGGATTTGAGACGACGGCGGGCGACGGCGACTGGGATCAGGTGGCGCTGGAGCCGATTTTGGCGCGTTATGTGCGCATTGAGGTGAATCGCGGTTCGACGGGCAGCGGCGCGGCGTTGTGCGTGGCGGAAATCAAGGGGCTGGCGGATCGTCCGCAGGCGTGGGTGAATGGCGTGCTGGAGCCGCAGGCGGCGGCGTTGCTGGACGGGAATCGCGATACGGTTTGGCGCTGCCCGGATGCGAGCGCGACCGTGGATTTGGATTTGAAGGCGTATCGGCCGGTGGGGAGCGTGCGCATTGACTGGGGAACCAATGGCTATGCGCAGAGCGTGACGGTGCTGCATTCTACGAATCGCGTGGATTGGACGGCGGGCGGGTGCATGCAGTCGCGGGCGGGGGATTTTGATGTGCTGCTGAATGAGACCGTTTGCGACGTGCGCTATTTGCGCTTCGAGTTTTCGGAGGCGTCGTCGCCGAATGGTTTTTCGGTGGCGGAGATTACGTTGCGCGGCGCGGAGGGGATTGCGCAGCCGTGGAGTCGCTATGAGCTGGCGGCGACGCAGGCGCCGGAGGGGATTTATCCGGACACGTTTCGCAACCGCCAGACGTATTGGAGCGTGGCGGCGGGCTTGCGGGGGGATTCGCCGGAATGCCTGCTGGATGAGTGGGGCAATTTTTCGGCGTCGGCGGGGGGGGCGATGCTGTCGCCGTTGCTGGTGGCGGATGGCGCGGTGGTTTCCGCGCAACAGGCCGCGAAGGTGGAGTATGCCTTGGGGGCGCATGGCGCGCCGATGCCGACGCTGGTCTGGCGGCTGGATTCGGGTTTGGCTTTGCGGATTCGCGCGCTGGCGGGGACGGAGCGGGGGCCGACGCTGGCGCGGGTGAAGTATGATGTCATCAATGATTCGCTGATGACGCAGACGGGGCGGCTGGCGCTGGTGGCGCGTCCGGTGCGTATTCCGCCGCGCTGGGCGGGTGGCGGGCTGGCGCCGATGTATCAGGTGCGGCTGGTGGAGTCGTCCAAGGGGTGGCAGGAAATGCTGGTGAACGGGCGCGCGCTGTGGGCGGCGCCGGGCAACGGGCTTGCGGGCGGGGCTAGCGCTTTTGAGCAGGGCGATGCCGTGGAGTTCGTGCGCCGTGGCGAATGGCCGGCGAAGCGGGTGGCCACGGATGAGGATGGCTTGGCTTCGGGCGTCTGGGCGATGGATTTTGATTTGGGGCCGGGGGAGGCGGCGGCTCTTGTGGTGGCGGCGAATCCGGCGGCGACGGGGCGAGGGAGCCCGTCGCGGCGGCGGCATCCCTGGCCGTTTGCGGCGAGTCCGCAGGCGGCGGCTGAGGAATTTGAGCACGACTGGACGGAGGCGGAATGGGGCTGGCGGGCGGCCACGCGCGGCTATGCGCCGCATATTGCCCGTTCGGATGCCGCGGATTGTCTGCACGCGCAGGTTGGCTGGCTGCTGGGGGTGTCGCAGTTGGACGAGGCGAGCGCGGGGGCGCGGATGGATACGGCTTGGCTCCGGGTGGCGGCTCTGCTGCGGGCGGGGCAGGCGGCGGTGGCGCGCGAGTGGATTGAACGGGCGGCGGCGGGGGTGACGACCAACGGCTGGGTGCCGGCCATCATCGCGCCGGAGGGGCAGGGGATTTCGTCCGTTGGGCAGGAGGGGCGTCACGATTCGCAGGGGCAATTCGTCTTTATGGTGATGGAGTATTATCGCTACACCAAGGATCTGGCGTTTCTNCGCGACAACTATCCGGCGATTCGTTCCGCGTTGGAGTATTTGCGCCGTTTGCGGCGCGGGCTGGAGCCGGAGGAGGCGCGNCTTCCGGGGGATCAGCGGGATTTGGTGGAAGGGCTGCTGCCGNTGTCGGGCGCGCGCCCGGGTTTTCCGCAGCCGTTGCATCTTTATGCGGATAATTTNTGGGCGCTTCTGGNGTGGAAAGAGGGGCGNGCGGCGGCGGCGGCGCTTGGATGGGTGGACGATGTGCGCTGGGCGGATCATGATTATCAAAAGCTGCGCGCGGCTCTCCAGCGTTCGATTCGGGCGCGTCTGGAGCGTCACGACGGCGAGTGGCTGCCCGCCGCAGTCGAAGAGGAGCACTTTGATGTGCAAACCGTTGCTCTTCTTCTGTGGCCTTGCGATGAGCCCGGCTTGCTGGAGCCTCATGAAATCCAGAGCAGTTTGGACTGGTTTTACGCGGATTTTTTGAGGCGCGACGGGGCTAATGGGTCGGCGCGTTCGTTCACCGATGAGGGGTTGTTGCTGGGGGCCTTGGCGGGCATGGGGCGCGGCGATTACGCCCGTGAAGTGCTGTATGCCCTGCTGGGGAATCGCTATCCGTCCGGCTGGCACGTCTGGGCGGATGCGGCGGCGCGTGACAGGCGACAGCCGAGGCAACTGCGGGGCATGCCGGATATTCGCGCGGCGGCCGGTTATGTCATTGGCGCGCGCGGGCTTGCCGCTCGCGAAACGGGCGGGCGGCTGGATTTGTTTTCCGGTGCGCCGGCTGAATGGTTGCAGCATGGGCGCGGGTTTAAAGTGTTCGGCATGCCGACCGCGTTCGGGCCGCTGGATTTGAGCGGCTTTTGGAAGGGCAATCGCTTGAGCGTGGACATTGGCGGCGGCGCGCGCCCGCCGGAGGGCTATCGCCTGTGGTGGCCGCGACAAATCAAGCCGGAGCGCGTGCTGGCCAACGGGCAGCATCTCAAGGAATTTGATGCGGTCGGCGCGACGTTGCCGCATGATTTTCAGGGCCAGGTGGAGGCGTTTTTCCCCTTCAAGGCTCCCTGGCCGCGCGAGCCCTGACGGGCGGGAAGCGGCGGGCTATTGTGTTTCGCGTTTTTTGTTCGTATCATCACCGGCCATGAGGCGTTGGTTTGTCATATTCGTGCTGGAACTGGCCGGGGCGTGTGCGGCCCGCGCCCAAACGGAGGGTATTTTTGCCGATTTTGTCACTTCGCGCGGCGAGTTTACGGTTTGGCTTGACCATGAGCGCGCGCCGCGGCCGGTGGCGAGTTTTGTGGGTTTGGCCACGGGTGAAACGGGGTGGGTGGACGAGCGCACCAATGTGTGGCGGCGGCCTTTTTACGATGGGTCCATTGTTCATCGGATTGTCAAATCCGGCAACGCTCCCGCTATTGCCATTCAGGGCGGGGGCTATATGTGGACTTCGGTTGACACGAATACGGGTGTTGTCAGCACGAATTTCAGCGGCCCGGGCTATACCATGCTTGATACGGTCACCAATGGCTTGTTGCACTCCAATGGGGTGATTTCCATGGCTAATTCCGGGCCGAACACGGATGGCTCGCAATTTTTCATCACCGTGACAAACGTCCCCTTTTATGACGGGCGTTATTCTGTTTTCGGGCATGTGGTCAGCGGCATGGAGGTGGTGCGGGATATTGCCGCCGCGGAGTTGCCGGAGGGGGGTGAGCGCCCGTTGCAGGACATCGTTGTGAGCAACGTGAGCGTGCGGCGGGTTGGGGAGGCGGCAGAGGCGTTTGACGTTACGGCTCAGGGGGTGCCTTCGCCGGAATCCGCGCCGGTGGGGTTGAGTTGGGGGGAGTCGGGCGATGTTGCGCATGCTGTGTTTGCCGTGGAAGTGACCAGCCACTCCAAGCCGCTCCTCTTCAGTGACGCGCTTGACGTGGCGGCGTTCACGAATTGGGATCATCAGGTCATGTTTTCTGGATTGGATTTCCATACAGGCGCGACGGTGGTGCTGACGGATTCATGGGAGGTGGCCGATCTGGGCCGGCGTCATTTTTTCCATGCTTCGCGCATTTTGTATCCCATACCGATTACCGCGCCACGTTCCAACCGTGGCCGGACGTTCACGTTTTGGTGGGATCAATATGAGTTAGTTTATTCGGCNACTTTTCATTCCAATTTGCTCCAGCAAGGAACGGGTTGGTCTCAGCAAGGAACTAATGAGCCGGTGGCGCGGACCATTTTTTGGGGCGATACGTGGCGCCGCGACGCCTATATGGCGCGGCTTTCTTTCATGGACGATCTGGGGAGAGAGTATCGCTATAACCTTGGGTTTCATCCGGGACAGGTTAGCAATCGCTNCACGGGGGATTTTAGTGTCCATACCAATTGGGGCGGGAACATCTCCGGCACATTTACCTGGGAGTAGGGAGGGCCGGATTGACTGGATTGACCCGATTGACCGGATTGACGTGGTTGAGTCTGGTTGGGGGCGGGGGGGCGGTGCGATTTTTTGGGGTAAAGCGTTTTGGGCTTGCCGGGGGCGGGCAGTTGTCTTATGTTATACGAATTGAGTGTTAATGGGCCTCTGGCTTGTCATCAAGGTAAGGAGCGAAACATGAAGAAGATATTGGGTGGATGCTTGGTTGGGATGTTGGTGTTGGCCAGCGCGGCGGTGGGGCAAACGCGTGACGTCGCCTTCTCGGTGGATATGGGGATGAAGATTAATGACGGCACCTTCGATCCTTTGACTCAGGATGTGGAAGTTCGCGGCGATTTTAACAACTGGGGTAATCCCAAAGGAACCAACCTGAACCGCGTGGGCACAACGAGCATTTATTCCGCCGTGGTTCCGGTGGCGGGGGCGGAGGGAGCGACGGTTGAGTACAAGTTTTACATAACCAACCTGCCGGGACATGAGGGCTGGGAATCTATCGGGAATCGTTCGTTCAACCTCGGGCCTGCGGGTACGCCGCAGGAGCTGGATGTGGTGTATTT
>JGI24711J26586_10003381_pt1 | contig 10598 bp, 12 predicted proteins | sample BioPla3DNA1_FD_26586 | JGI IMG/M metagenome (IMG submission 26586)
GTTTAGTGTCTCCTGCGAAAACATGATCTTGAATTATTTTGCGCTTGGTGTCTGCGCTGTAGGCATAGTCTTTAAGCGTTATGCGTTCAGTATCGGCAGGGNATTGATACGCTTTGTTGATTTTGCGTAAAGCATCTGCTTGGTAAATTTGGCTTTGGGTAGTAGAGCGTTTTGTATCGGCATTGTAAGATTGGTCTGCTGTGATAGTGCGGATAAGATCGGCAACATATTCACAGTATTCATATTCAGTTTCACCCTCATAATATACAAGATCCGGGTCACGAATATAGTTAGTGTGGAGCGTTTTGCCTTCTGCCGTCAATGCCCTCCAACCGTTTAGATCGTCCGAATCAAGCACATGCCCTTCGAGAACCCCCAATCTACTGGAGGGGACATCCCAGTTTACATTGTTATCCTCGAACCATCCGACAGCAGGGAGCAACAGTTCAGTGAGGGAGGAACAGCCATAAGCATAGCAATACATGAAATCAGCCCCCACGCTTGTAAGACTGCTGGTATCTGGGACAGCAAGTGAAGTGAGTTTGGAGCAGTTCTGGGCATAGGAACGCATGAAATATTCCCCCACGCGGGTAAGGCTGCTGGTATCTGGGACATCTAGTGAAGTGAGTTTGGAACAGCCATAAGCATAGTAACGCATGAAATTATTCCCCACGCTTGTAAGGCCGCTGGTATCTGGAACAGCGAGCGAAGTGAGGGAGGAACAGCCATAAGCATAGTAAGGCATGAAACTACCTCCCGCACTACTAAGGCCGCTAGTGTCCGGGACATCAAGCGAAGTGAGGGAGGAACAGTCATAAGCATAGTAATACATGAAATCAGACCCCACGCTGGTAAGGCTGCTGGTATCTGGGACATCGAGTGAAGTGAGTTTGGAACAGCCCCGAGCATAGTAATACATGAAAAAATTCCCCACACTCGTAATACCACTGGTGTCAGGAATGTCGAGCGAAGTGAGGGAAGAACAGTTATAGGCATAGTGACTCATAAAATAATTGTCCATTACTCCGCTCAAAATCGACTTTTGTGAAATTGCGATACTGGTTATATTTGTTGCACCCCGAAACGAGGGTGTCATATAGTTATTGATTGACTTATTCCAGTTGTGGGCTATCTGCATTGTCGTAGAAGTTACCGGGAAAGTGGTACCTGTGCCTGAGACAGATAGAGAAGTCCAGTCTCCACTGGTTCCAGCGCGATAATATACCGTGCCAGTATAAGTAGACGAAGAACCCCTGTGCAGCCTTATAGGACAGTTTCCTGACGCTTCTGAGAATGTCAGGGTATGGATAATGTCATGCTCTTGAGCAGGGTTTATAGTAGCCACGGTTACTCACTTCCCTTTTTCGCCCTGTTCATCAGGTTGCTGAATTTATCACTTGATAAGCCCAGATCGGTCGGGTAATTAAACTCATATTCTCGGGATGGCAGGGTCAGCTCGGATAAGCTATCACAGCCCCTCGCATAGTCGTCTAGATATTGCTCCCCGCTAAACCTCATTTTGGCTGTGTCAGGAATCCCCAGTTTTGTCAGATTCAAGCACCTGAAGGCATAAGCCCCCATGAAATCCTCTCCGGCAGATGTTAGATTGCTCACATCTGGTGCATCCAGCGAAGTCAAGCCAAAACACTCTCTCGCATAGCTGGAAAGAAATCCCTCTCCGGCAGACGTGATCTTGGACGTATCCGGGACTGATAAAGAATGCAATTTATGACAGTCCAGAGCATACGAACCCAAAAAATAATCGCCTACTTCTGTGATGTTGGAAGTATCAGGGACGGGCAGGGAAGGCAAGAGAAAACACTGCTGAGCATATGCCACCATAAAATATCCCCCGACCTCTGTAACGTTAGAAATATCCGGCACGTCCAACGCTACCAGGTTGGGGCAGTTGTAGGCGAAGAAGTAAAAGAAGTAATCGCCTATTCTGCCCCCTAAAACAGCCTTTTGGGAAAAGGTAATCTCTCTTAGATTAGGATTATTCCTAAAAGACGGAGTGGTGTAATCGTCCCCGTCTTTATCCCAGTTAAGCCCTACCTGCATTACGTAATCGCTCACGGGGATAACGGTCTTATCACCCTTGACGGTCAGCCCCTTCCATTTAGCACCAGCTCCAGAGCTATAATAAATTGTGCCCGAGGCCGTTGCAAAACTGCCCCTGTGTAGGTAGACGTGGCAATCGCCTTTAGGTTCGGCAAATTTTAGGGTCGCTATTAAATCATAATCTTGAAATGGATTAATTTGCATTATCGCCAATCTCTCCCCCTATTGCGCCCCAATGGTTGCCGCAACCTGAATATTCACGCTTGTATCATTAGCCGGTTCTTCCGTATATGCCACTCTTGCCCTAGCCCAGAAAATTGTATTAGTATCATCAACTTTACTTACGAAATCCAGCGGATCTCCCCACGCTTCAGGCGTTCCTGCGCTTCCTGCATTATCGGGAGCTAATTGCCACAGGGTCACTCCCGTCGAATCTTCAATGCTGATTCGGGCATGACGGGAAGTATCTTCGACTGTTTCGTAGCCATTATCACATCTTATGGCAAGTTTAATCCAACTTCCTTCCGTGTAGCCTGATTCGGGTACTTTGATCGCTCCGGATTCAATCGGGTCTAGACCTGTGCCACTTGAAACAAGTGTGCCGTTTGTTTGCCCGGCGGTTACAGTTCCTTTGTATATTTTAATTTTTGAAGACATTATTTTCACTCTCCTAATATTATTTTTTATAAGCTTTACAAGCAAAAAGCAGGGCTTCTTGTTACGCCCCGCTCTTTGCTTGTTTTGCTGTCCCTCACCGCTCCACGCTTTCGCCGCTCTACAACCTCACAGCTCTTACTGCTCTACAACCTCACAGCTCTTACTGCTCTACAATCCCCGCCATGTGTGCCACAACCTTGCCCGCCCAGCCTTTATCACTGGCATACCGCACGTTTATTCCCGCCGGGCTTGCTGCGCCACTGAAATACTTGCCGCTGGGGAATAAATAATGCTGCACCAGCAGGGCGCAGACATCTTCGATGCTGTCCTCGAACCGCGCATAACTTTTTGCGCTGTTAAAGGGATCGCTGTCGTAGGCCATGAAGCCGTACAGATTTTTCTTCTCACGTGCCAGGCGGCTGCGCCCGAAGTCACTCTCGTGACATGCCAGAGCGCATAAAAAAACGGCGTTTATGCGCCATTTTTCTTCGGCTGCTATCCAGGCCGCGCCAAGGCCGGAAAGGGGCGTGTCTTTAACATAGTTGTCCAGCATCACAGCATTGCCGCCGGACGGCAGGCGCAAGTCCATGTCGGGCGAAGGGAAAAGCGGCTTGTCATAAATTATTATTTTACCGCCCCCGGAATCGCCGTACCATTCAAAGTCAAAGCCCAGGCCACGGATGAGATCCGCGCTGCGGCTGTATGTGCGGCCTTCGATTATTACACCATCCTGGATGAATTTATCGCCTTTAAAAATCTTTACCGTCATTCTATTTTCGCCTTCTTTGCGGCCTGCACTCTTTCCGTTACGTTCTTCGTGCCCGAATACAGCCCCACGGCGCTTAATCCTACTGCCAGGCCAAATACCACTGCTTCAAACGCCTTTGTTTCGCCGTAGTACGACAACCCCAGCGACACGGCCAGCCCCAGCACGACGGCCACGACGGGGGTAAGTTTCGCATCCAGGCCAAAGCCTTTTAACACCTGGAGCAACCCGATAATGATTACCACCGCACTGATTCCGCCGATTAACTCGATATCCATTGTTTTTGTCCTCCTTGAAATATTTAAAACTCATAACACCAAATTTTTAAACTCATAACACCCCCGCCTTATACAGCCTTATACAGCGCAAACAAAAAACCTAAAAGCCCCACCAGCCAGCCACCCCATTCCCGAACCGCCTTGCCTATGCCGTAACGGCCGATTGCTCTTTCTTCGATGGCAGTAAGCCTTTGCATCACAGCGTTAAGGTCGGTACGAATATTGTTGTATCGTTTCACCGCTTCGCGTGTAATTGCCAGTTCTTCTTTTAGATCCTGAAACATTTCGAAAAGCTCTTTGTTGGAGTACCACTCTTTGTTATTTTCTTCCATTGAGCACCCCCCCTGACTTGTGGTATAATCTCTGCACAGGCAACGGCTCCCGTACGGCCGGGGGAGGCGATCCCTGACCGCCTCCCTGCCTGCCTTAGACTTCAATTACAACCTTCTTTTCCCGCTCATGCCAGGTTACCCTTGTCTCCATGTTTTCTGCTACAAACCTTATCGGAACCAGAGTCCTGCCGTTTTCGATTTTCGGCGGCACGTCAAGCCGCACTTCCTTGCCGTTTACCCTGGCAACAGGATTGTCAATCCACATTTCAATTTTGTTTCTCTTCTCCGGTTCGTCCGGCTCAGGTCCGTCCGGCTCCGACATGTTCTCGAACTCATACGCCCAGGCCTCAAAAATCGACGGTATGCCTAAATCCGTTTCCCAGTCCACGTTTGCATAATCTAGCCAGAAGAAGCCCTTATCCCCCCACTCTTCGCCCCATGAGTTTAACCCCCGGATCGCCTGCCTGTTGTCGTCATAACCGCAAAACACTACCGCATGGCAGCCGTAAATGGTGCCTTCCGGCACTCCGATATTACCCCGTCCATTCCAGTCTTTAAAGGCGCTTGTAACCCATACGCCTGCAACGATGATTTTCCCGGCGGCCAGGGCCTGCTTGATCTCGTCCAGCGTCCGCAGCCGGGCATAGGCTTTGATTTTGAATGGTGCAGCTGCCTGTTTCAGGTTATGCGAAATGGCCGGGAAGGTCAGGCAATGTTTCAGCAACGAATACGGCAGAAGGTTTTCCGGCGGAACGCCTTCCTGGTGTATGATTTTATTGGCAACACGTATATAAGTCCCTTCCTGGTTGGGCAGGCCGTCCTCCTGCTTGCACCGGGTGTAAACGTAGAGCGAAGATAAGCTTTTTTGGTGTCCTGCAGATCCGGCAGAGCTCACGGCTTTGCCGACGCAGGAGCCTCAGCCGCCCTGGTTGCGGATCCTGGTAACAAGGCTGTCCAGGCGCACGGAGGGAGGAAACGTTACGGGCTTGGCTATGCGGGAGAGGGGGAAGTCTCTTTCGTCAGGGGGAGAGGGCAGGCAGGGCCAGTTTTTATCTGCGGCAATGGAAATGATTTTGTGCCACTGAGAGAAAGTGTTTTCGAGCATGGTTTTTCGCCTCCTTTCGGGGGAAATAAAATAAGAATAAGAAAGATTAAAAAAAAGAGCCTTGCGGCTCTAATCTTTATGGCTCTATTGTCTTGCCTCCGCCATTTTCACCATCTCCCGCCCCCTTCGCCGACACTCTGTCCTGCACGGCATTTTTTATCTTCTCCGGAACCTGCTCCACGGTTTTACGCCCGGCTTCTACCAGCGGCGTATAGAGATCCACCAGCGTTTGTTCGTCTGCCTTATCACCCAAGGTTTCGGCGTAGACGTTGGCCAAGGCGTCCATGAGGATGAGGTTTTGGGTTTCGAGTCGGGAGAGTTCGGTCGGGGCGGGAGAAGGTGCTGCCAAGATAGGCTGGACGGAGATTTCGATCATGTTACTGCCTGCTCCGTCTCCCGTTGCATTCAAATGGTATACACCCGGTTTGTCCGGTAGGAATTCAAACGCCTCCCCAAAGGGGACAACTGTGCCAGAAATAAAATCCCCTTCGTCCGTGCTAACCTCCACTTGAAAATCTTTCCAAAACCCTTTGTCTGGTTCATAATTACCGGTGTTTACGTTGAACTTCACCCAAGAAAGGGAAACCGCCAAGGGTTCCCCCACTGAAAGAGTTTTCTTTGGGGCTTCAAATTCAGGCTTCCGCGAAGGGCCAACATACGTATCGTTGGCTCCCCGGTCAGTAACTTCTCGCCGGTAAACCGCACGGTTATCCAAGAAATACATTTTCACCACTCCTTTTTACTGCTTCACCAATACTCCAGTATGGATAATATCGGCGGTTCTTGAAGAACCGCCGCTAACATAGTGCTCGATTTTTAGGCTGGAATTAAAACGAATTGGCACAGCACTCAACAACACCGCATTGGGACTTTGTAGGGACGCAGACGGGAAGGTAGGATCGGATATTATATTACTCAAAACTGCGGAGACGGTTCCACATTGCCATAATACACGGATGGTTATACGATCGTCACTGTCATAATAAGCATAATCCTGCCTGTGCAGTTCTGCGGGAGTATAGAGAATACCGGTAGGGCTTCGATTAGCTGTTGTAGAGGATGAGGATGTACGCCCGTAAAAAACCACCGCCCCATCAATCGTTATGCGGATATAAAAGGTATAGCTGTTACTGTGAGAAAGCATACCCGCAGAAAAAAGGAAGCCAGAACGCCCAGTCACATTCTTCACAGCAGTCCAAGATGTTGGTATAGATACATTCTTGGCGAAGCTAAAAGGCTCATACTCCTCATCCAACCGATCAAATATTTTCCTGTCATACTTGAAAAGTGTATCCGTGCCCCCGCTGGAGGGATTAGCCGTTCCAATCCTATCGTTTGCTGTCTTCACCTTCGCATGTAGGCTCCCCGTGGCGCTTGCCGCATCTGTCCTCATCCCTAATTGATATCCAACCCATCCCAAAATGGTCCCGATTACTCCGCCTTGCCCTGCCATATTATCACACTCCTTTCACCGGTAATCCGCCGCTATAACTAATTGTCAAAATATCCCTGACGCCACCATCAGGCCCGTCCTCAGGCGGAATATATGTGTAGAGAGCTGAGGGCAGCCCGCTGGTGTATTTTACAGTAGTTATCGCTGTTCCCCCTTCTACGATGTGAACGGGCAATCCGGAAACCCCGCTGAACACCTTAAAATGCAGGGCATTTCTCGCCGTCCATGCCCCGGCGTCTGCAGCCCGCTGATAAGCCGGATAATTGGAATCCTGCGTAGTCTCTCCTACCCAGTCCAGCTTGTTGGTGGAATCCCCTTTCCGCACCACCACAAGCCAATACTGCCCACCGGAGGTGAGCCCAGTAAGCCCGATAGGGACGCTGATGTATTCGGGGCTGAGGGGGATCCACTCCTTCGGGATGATGGTTTCTTTTAACAACGTCCCGTCCGCACCGGAGGCAGGTGTCATACCGGAGCGGATCTGGACAATAAGGTCTGCTCCACTGCCGTCTTTGTCCACCTCGAGCTCAACCCGGCCAATTTCGGTGGAGCCTGTCAACGTGAACCGGGTGCAGTAAGAGTAGGTTGCTATGCTGTTTTCCAGCACGCCAGAGCCTGTTTTCGCCGCCCGCTGGGTTCCTTCGTAGGCTATGAAGAAGGGCTGTAGCGCCAGGAGAGGGTTCATGCGGGATTCTTCAAAGGGGGTCACGCCATTTTTGAAGGCGTATAATGTCATTATCACTCACCACCTTGCTGCTCACCCTGCTGAAAAGTGAAGCGGCATTCGATATTCAAGACTTCATTCTGATTCTTGGAAAAAGCCTGGTCCAGATGGTTCATCTTCGTGCCGCTGTCCGGGTTTGACGTAGCGTCGGCATATAGCGCCAACCACGTATGGCTGCCGTTCCCTTCACTGAGCGACAGGCTTATCCGGAAGCGGTTGACCATGTCCGTAACGACAATAGCGCCTACCTCTTTCCGGAATTGCTCGCCTCCTGCGTCACCAAAAGCGATGAACGGAGAGGACAGCCCGGAGCACAGTTGAGCAAACTTGGTCAGTCCGGCAACGGTCATGGTGTTCTGCAGCGGCCCCAGCCAAGGCCCGTCGTTGTATTGCAGGAACCATTCCCCTTTTATATTTATCCTTGTCATTATGACGACACCTCCAAACACACAATCTCACCGCATATGGCGTCCTCATCTCCGCAGTACCAGGGTTCGGTTCGGTTCGTTATTTCCACACTATCCAATATGGCAATGAAATCCTGCCCGTAAACAAATTTGCTGACGAATGCGGCGTCTACCAGATGCTTCTTTTGCTGGGCTGAAACCAGTGCTTTCAGAAAGTCCGCTATGCCCAGCAGCCTCCCGCCATATTCGATGCGGTATGTCCAGAGCCGGGGCGTTTTCGGGGTTATGGTTACCCGCTGGATTAAAAATTCACCGGTAACGCTCCGGTCGGGCAGGTTGATGGGAAGAAGTTGGCCGGGTTGCCAGGTATAAGCAGGCGTTTGAACTATGTACTTATAGATGGGGACCTGCTCGTAAATGGGAGCTTCAATTTTGAAAGTGAAATCAGTTCCGGCTTGAATGCTCCATCCACCCATGCCTGAACGAACAGCGTAATAACCATCCGGATAAGGATTACTCAATGAAGTACAAAACTTTACATACGCATTCTCGTATCCGGACTCAGTAACAGGTTCAGTAATCATAACCAGCCAATAATGCTTTCCCTCTTCCAGCGGTTCATCCAGCGATATTTCCACCGTAACCCATTCAGGCTCCATTGGATTAGAGGGCCAGTCTTCCCCGAGCACCGTTGCAAAGCCAGTAGAACTGATGGTGTTTCCTGGCACTCCATTATCATCGTTATAGATGTGAAAACCAATAAAATCAGGGGGCATAAAAAACTTTTCTGAACCCAAGACGGAAGCCCGAACATGCTCCGCTTCAGCAAGTTCCGCTGGGATTTTAAACCGCTGTCCGGCAGAAGCATCCTGCATGAGGAAATAAGAGGTCGTCCAATCGGGTTGCTCAATCCCCAACTCCCAGCCCAAAATGACATCTTTATTGTCTTCGTACCCAGATATAACAGCTTCCAATTCTGCCGGGACAATATATTCCGTCTCAAAACTGCCTTTCACCCGCGGGTTGGCATGCTCCCGCAGGTCGGCATATCCGGCAGCCTCTGCAGCCTCGATGGTTAACAACGTATCGTCAATAATCTGGTGTTCATACACACCGTCCCCGCCCTGCACGGCCGCCACCTGCTGCTGGCTGAGTATATCCTCCACCATCGTAATTACGTCCATCGGATATTTATAGCTAAATATCATGGTAGTCCCGGCGACAGGGGTAGGCGTATGGTAGGAGCAACGGATGTATTTTTCTGCTTGGTTATACATATAATCATAACTAGCTTCTTCGTCGACGAATTCCAGGCCTGGTTTGAGTTTTGGAGCAGAGGCGTCCCCAACCTGCACCCAGGGTGAATGCGGCTGATGGCCGAGAACCCAAAGCCTTTGTTCGCCGTCAGCGACATATCTAAACTCCTGCTCATCGCTAAGCATTTTCCCGCCGCGAACAAATACACGGTTTCTCAGCCCCTGCGTATCTATGCTATGCTTTCCGAAACGAAACTTGGCGCCGGGGGTCAGCCCCATCGGCGCCGGAGTGACGAATTCTTCTGCTGAGAAGAAATGCAGGTCTTTNTAATAATCCGGCCGCCAGTGCCAACCTGTGTAGTCGCAAAGCCATTTAAAGCATTCAGAAGGACGTTTGTATTCAAACTCTGCACCGGTGGATTCAATTACAGGTGCACCCGAGCGCACGCCGTTGGTCGTAAAGCCGGGGCAGTATTTAGCAGCTATGTCAAGGAATATTTCGTCTGCGGGCATATTTTCGTATGCTTCGGCAACCAGGCGGCGGTCTAAAAGGGCGGTGTAATCGTCACACTCTACTTGCCACAAGCAGTTGCTCTTATCCGGCATCACGCTGGCCAGCTCTACCGTAACGACGATGCCGGCAAACATGCGTCCGACGCTATCGTCCTCAATTATTACCTCTTCGCCCTGTAGCGGCTTTTCGCCGCGTACCTGAAACCGGCAAGTGTCGATTTCGTACGTCAAAGCCTGCTCAATCCGCATGGTGCCACGCTCGTAGTCTTTCCAGCGGTCTTTTTCTGCTATATAAAGATGTCTCAAGGCAATCTCACCCCAAGCCTGTGCAGGGTTCGCAGTAAATCCTCGCCATCCTGGACGGTGATATGGATTGTATTGCCGCCATAACTGTAATTCACGTTACTGGTGCTATAGCTGTTCGCCACTGCGGGCTGCAGCGCTCCCGGAGATAACAGGGCCATCCGTGACGTCAAGTTTTCCAGGTTCGGCAGGTTGCGCTTGATCCCTTCTGTCAGTTCTTGTATTATCGCAGGCCCCCACTCGCCGATGCGCTTCAGCGGCCCGCGTTTCGCCGGGCTGTGCGGCATGTAACTATCTATCATGGCGGCAATAGATTCCAGTTTGCTTATCAGCGCGGGCATCTGACTGTCGATGCCGTCCATAAAGTTTTCGATTAAGCTAACGCCGTAGTCGGTAGATTTGCCGACCAGATCGTTAAATCTGCCATGGATGTCCTTAACATTTTCTTCGGTGTTCTTGCGGATCTCTTCATTCTTCTTTTCCCACTCTATGCGATATTTCTCTAATTCTTCCTTGGCCTTGGCCTGCATCTCAGCCAGTTTCTGCGCAATTTCCTGGCGCTGCTGCTCAAGCTGGTTTGCCGTGTCTGCCCTGATTTCCGCCAGCTGGCGGTTCATTTCGTCGCGCTGCTGCTCCAGCTGCGCCGTGGCCTCTTTTCGGGCTTGCTCTTGTTTCTGCTTCCAGAGTGCGGCGTACTGGGTAAGTTGCTCATCCGTGAGGGCGTTTAGTGCGGCGATTTCCGG